>Ga0325403_1006228_pt1 | contig 11336 bp, 6 predicted proteins | sample PopdelMetagenome_19_FD_205665 | JGI IMG/M metagenome (GOLD analysis project Ga0325403, IMG submission 205665) | Populus deltoides microbial communities from Bellville, Georgia, United States - Xylem-PdKOR-R4 | ecosystem: Host-associated > Plants > Phyllosphere > Stem > Wood/Secondary xylem...
ATTTTATTTTTTTGTATTTGTTGTATTTTTTTATTTGAATACTCGTATTCATAAAAATGGTTAATTAAGTATTTTCGTTAGTTTTGTTATCAAAATATTGATGTGATAGTTAACTCTTTGATGTATCCGATATCCAAGGAATTTATGAACATCACTGTACTATGCAGTAGATAATTAAGTTTTTGTGTGTTTTGAAATTTGAAGTCTGAGGCTGATATTTGAGGCATTCCTGCATGTGGCTGGCAATGGATTCTCTTTCCACATCTGTTCTTCTCCATGGTGTCTCTCTCTGCTCATATTTCAATTTCTGCAATTACTGTCTTGGCTGCTTGTGTGGTAAGTCTACAGTTCAGTGATGGCATGTACATCTGTTTTTCCCAAGAGATTGACGATGCCACGAGCTATTTCATTCCACACTCAGCTGCGCCTCCACTCATTTAGTCCTGGTCTCATCAAACTCGACTGCAGCATCGTCCTTTTACTCAGAGAGTCAGGAAATCCCTACACAACAAGCCCAGCAGGATTAGCTCATTGGTAAATTCAATTTGTGTGTCGAATGAGGCGAGAAAAACCAGAGATATTTGCGTTGGATCGTCATATGAAGTAAACTTTTTATTCAAAGCGCTGCCATTAAAAGTTTCATCTTTAACCATTCCTGTATTTGTCTGTCATTTCGCTCTCATTTTCGGGTTGCAATCAAGTGAAGTTGATCGGAGATAATTTAAGCTCAATGTAACTGAGAAAGCAATAGACAGAGACACCATTCCTTGTTCTCAAAACATAAATTTAACTATTTTCTTCTATGCATTGGCACATAAGACATCATCTTCAGCACACACTGTCTTATTTATAATGTTGATTTCCGTTGTATCGTTATTATATGTCCGAACAACAGCCATGAGAAATTCCATGAAAACAGACCGGAATACTTGCTGATTTGTGTTTAAAACATTCATGATGATTGATGAACTATAAGAGATAGAGGTTTTACTTCAGCGTTTTTAGTGTTCATTGTTGTTTCTCCTCTGATTAATCTCCGTGTGAATTTTTTTTGAAAGCTTTCAATTTATTTCTTAAACATTTATTTTTGCACAATTGAGTTTTTTTTTAACTTAAATTAGAACTCAATACTTCTTTTTTTTTTCTTGGAGGGAAGGTTCGATTGAAAGACATTGAAAGAAAAGAATGGAAGTGAAAAAAATAAATAAAAAAATTAAAGGCTCGTAATTTCTAACAATTTAGAATGAATATATTACAAACAAAGACATGTTTAATTTCTTACAATTCATCTAAAGATATTATGAAAGATTATCTTGAAGTTTCTTTATATACAAAAATTGGAGTATTAAAAGTCATAAATGATGAGGAGATGAGTTTGAATTAGAAGACTATGTGAAGGAAATATACGTGGACTTCATAGGAATGAAAAATATAATATTAAATATAGATGTTTTTTTAGCGTGATCATAAATTAAATTTTAAAATTCATGAATCAAAGACATGTTACTTCATGAATATGTTGGCTGCAATGTTATATTTGAAATATTTATTTTTTTAGCGTGGTTGAGTTCTATTTTTAACAACTAACTCGAGGGTGAGTTTTTCACAAGTAAAAAGGATTAACATGGGGTATTTTCTTCATTATTCTTCGTATAATTATTTTTATTGTATTATTTACTTAATTGTTAAGATTTTCTAGGTTTTGAAGAGTTTAATAAAAGTCTAAGATGCAGTTTAATAAATCAAACATAACTTTTAATTTGATTATTGGATGAACATGAGATTCTAACAAAAGATTTTGAAGATCTTGTTTTCTATTGGGTTAAAATTTCATGATGATCGAAAATCAAGAAGGCCTTCAAATGAGAACCGGAAGTTACTATATGAAAATCTTTTTATTTATCTTATTGTATTTGTATTTTTTTTATTTAGCTTAAAATTTTTAATTTAATTAATATTTTACTAGTTAAAAACCTAATACTAAATGGATTTTATTAGTTAGATAAGTTTTAATTAGTAATCATATCATCTAGAACTAATATAAATATAAATAGAAATGTAAAATTTATTTTGAGAACATTTACATTAAAACTTTTATAAAATATCAAAGATTTTTCTCTAATTCTTCTACATGTTAGGGCTGTAAATCTAAGACTTAAAAATCTTAATTTTTATTCACGTCAGTAGGGAAAAAACACATATATCATCATTGTAATGAAATTTAATTCACTATTTTATATAACATACTTATATACAATTTTAAATATTTTGTTTTTGAAGAATTATATTTGAGAACCACCCCTCATGAGCTTTAGGGCGGTTCGTCGACTAGTATTGTTATAATCTCGTTTATAAATAATTATTATATGTATTTGTATACTTCCTATTTATTATACAAGATATCGATGGATCTCATACCGTCAAAAATAATTACCCAGTTTTTTTATAGCTTCATAGCAATTTCTTTTCTTTTTTCAACTTATTATCAATGCTTAAATTTTTTTTTAGTGATTTTAAAAAAATATATGCCAAAAATAATATCAAAAAGTAATAAGAATTTCAAAAATATATAATATAATTTATCTTCTCGATGCATATTAAATTTAAATTCTTAATCACTTTCTATTTTTTTCAGAAAATATTATTATATCACTAAATTTCATAATTTTATTAAAAAAAAAGAGCTTAATTAAAAAATAATAAGAGTACAAATAATACAAAATTCAGTTTTTATACTACCATAAATTTTTTAAAAACATAAAAAAAAAAAAACCTTACAAGAATTATTCTAGTATTCATTTTATATATATATATATATATATATATATATATATGCATCTTAAATTGAACTTAAAATGGGTTTTTAATTGATATAAATAAAAATAATTAACAGCACGTGTTTTAGTCAAGACTTTTCTCATTCTCTCTATATCTTGAGCTTGTTATCAAATATCTGTAATCTTTGCCTTGGAGCAAACAGAGAGTTGCTCCCATTTTACTATTGCATATACAGATAAATAGATAGAAGATTGTTACGGACCTTTCTGTCAAGAGAGTTTTCCAGCAATTGAACAAAGGCACTTCAGGTACGTTATGTGAACTGATAAAACAGAAATCAAGAGAAAGACATTTCCTAACATCGACAGCAACTGGCTATCATGTCTTAATGGGTGTTCAATTTCTGAAAAAAAAAATAATTAATAACAGAATAGCTAGATTTTTGAAAGCCTAGATTGCTGGCAATAGGACTACAATTATTTCAGTGCTAGAAAATCAGTGGCATAAATCCAAGTGTTGCTACAGGGAAGAAAAACTCAATGAATCTCAATCTCTTCAGTAATCTCGATAGTTTTGTAAGAAATATGACTCCAAAAGCTGGGGATCAAAAATCACAAATTCTCATGTCAGACATTGAAGTTATGCAGGGAAGTGAATTTCAACAATCCTTATCTCATTTAGAGGGAAACCGGTTTTTAATGGAATGTGCTTTCAATATCTCCAATAGCAATCTTCACTTTCATCTCCTCGTCTACCAAAAATTCATTTACTGTATTGTACACTAACCCCGAGCCTCAACGATGCCAGATGCGACCTTGCTGCCTCTGTTCTTGCATTCGCCTGTATCATCATTTGAGCAACTCAAAATGCCGTTCAAATAAAATATTATTTCATGTACTCAATTTACTTCTCACATTGGTGTCTCAGCTTTCTCAGCACAGAATTTCACAAATTCAACAAAAATAAAAGGACAAGAATGTAAAATACCTCTGATAATCTTTAGAACGCTCAAGGAACTCTTTTCCTACATCTTTTCTTTCATAAGATGCCAACACCTTTCTGATATCAGATGGACTGTTGCGAGCAACATCTGTGTGCAAACCAAAATGGGAATACATTTTATACAATATTAACAATAATAAAGAATTGTGATGATGATTGAAATAAGGTAATAGCCTGGGTATTTACTCCAGGCTCATTGTATAGAGATTGATAGATAAGAAAGTTCTATAAAGGGAAGAACTGAAAGTATACTAGAGTCTCTGCGCTTCATAAAATAAACCAAATCCCATCAGTAACAGCAAGTGTTATAATATTTTGGCCTTCTTTATGGCTGTGCCTCTTCAAGACAAATGTTTACAACTGTTCTATACTCATGCAAAAAGGAAATTCAACTTTACTTACACTCGAGAAAGGGAATGAGATCCAAAAGTGCTGTATCCAGTGGTACTTCACCCATTTCGTCGGTCTTAAATGGCTTAATTGGGACAGAGTTTTCTGGCTGAAGGCTATTTTCAAATGCATGGCCACTCACATAGAGAATTTTACCTGGATCCCTGTTAAGTTTTGAAAGATCCTGCAAACAATAACTAACATCAAATACAGCTTTTCCATTTCACAAAAACACAGTAAAAATAACATTAAGAATAAAACACCACGGTGAAATAGAAAATAGTGAAAATCTTTAGAGGCATTGCCACCATTACCACATCTCATTAAATGGTGCTAGCATTTTGAGAGGTAGCAGCACACAGCAATACGAAAAGTATAATGTCAAATGGTAGAAAATTGGCTGATATGGTCTATGAGAATTATAAAGCTTCACTAAACCTTTCCAGACACAACAGTGCTACACTAGCTTTGCAAAACCCACAATGGTAGACTGTTTTTCACAAAATTAAAGCTAATGAGTTGAACCCCAGTCCAAATATCAGGCCCTAACTTCAGAGTGTTTCAGCTCTTATCCTCAAATTCAAAGACCACTTAACAGCACCTCATATGTAGATATATATCAGTTTCATTTATGATTCCATCCCAGAATCCAGCCCACCTGTAAACTTTTGCCGAGGCCTAGAGCTTCACTTTTTTTCGTTGCCTTTGTTTGGGGCTTTAGTTTATATCTAAATCTTATGAACCTAAGATAGAATTTCTAACTTTGATTTCCAATTTCATCCTTAGGGTGTGTTTTGGCATTGCAGTTCAAGAAATGCAGTTATAGGAGTAGTTAGCCAAAGATCCCCATTAATGCTTTGGCCAACAACAATTATAAACACCATGAAATGTATTTGCATTCCAAATCACCATTTCAGGCACTCTTTATAACATCCACAAACTTAGCAGCTTCACATCTAGGACATGAGAGTTTAATCAGAAATGGAAACTAACATCCCTGATTTGGAATGCTTCTTGTATAGAATGAATATGCCCTTATTTTAGATTGTAGACATGAGACTTTCTGGTTTACAGAAAGGCAAGCAGCATAACAGTACCAATTTTAACCAAGTAAACAAATCCAAATTACAGACTTTTTTGGTGAAGTTCAATCGTTACCATAACTCACAAATCAAGCAAACTTGAAATGAACGTGAAGAAAATCCTGTTTGTAAAACCTCTACATGTGCCCAACCAAGTCAAGTTGATGAAGAATAATGCAGAACTAAGAAATACATGCCAAGGTGAATAGAATGCCAAAAGCCCCAAAACATACTGACAAACAAAATTTGAAATTCTGAGAAATGACTTCATAGACTTGGTTACAGAATTTTATCAAACTGACTCAGTTTTGCGGATAAGCATCTTCAATTAATTTAACAGAACATTCTAAAGAACGGTTATCAACTCCACCATAACAAAATCAAACCTAGATGCTTATATGTAATTCAGTAAGCAAAAACACACTGAGAATCATGCAATGTTTCCAGCTGGTTAAATATTAGAAGGACCTCTAATGCCATCATCAGGGCACATGCAGAGGACAAATTTTAACTTCCAAACAGAGGGAGAAACAACCATGGAAACAATCTTGTACAAGCTGCAAATGTCAAAGTAAAAACAAGAATAATGGCAAAAACTGAAAAACAAACCATCACCCTTAAATGAAAACTCTAAAAGGCACATAAAAGAAAAGAAACGGTGAAAATAAATGGTATGTTGAAAGCAATCAAATATAACAGATTACTCTATAATGCTTGCCATCCTGATACTTGGTAGCACTCCTTGATAGTCTATATCGTATAAAGTGGTTTGTATCCAACCTTTCAACAACAGGATCAACATACTGCAGAAACCAGAAAAGGAAAATTCATAATGAGCGACTTCATGGATTATAAAGATTACCGAAACTGGGAGACGGGGAAAGGGGAATTTTGTTACCATACTCAGCTGGTCAGAATACACAACAATTTCATAGAACCGTCCAACATGTTGCAAGAAGTCATCTACTCCAGGTCGTTTGAATGTTCGCCAGCCTCTATCACGCTTCACACGGAGGCACAGAGAATATTATCATTACAAATTCACCAGATACAAATGTTATGTGCATATACAAGTAAGAAGTGGACAGCAAGCACATATAATTTCATACACTAAACATACAGAGACAGAAAGGCTAAAGGAACATCTCATTCTAAATTGGTTGCTTACCAGAATATAAGTATCAAATGACTTGCATAATCATGCCAAAACTATCATACAAGATTTAAGTTATCATGCAAACTCTAAAGACATGTTTGACACTACATACTTCCAGTAGAGGCCTTACCTTCCAATCACTATAAATTATTGTCTCATTAAGATCTAAAACTAGCGTAAAAACATGCTGCTCTGCAGGATGCAAATCAGGAAGAAGCTTTTCTGCGGCTGGTTCAGTAAAACCCTGCATGAAGCAAACAGATTTCATTGTTTATAAAGGAAATGAAATGAAGATGTAATGGAAATTATGAACTCATAACAATATTTGCACTCACTTTGACATGTTCTTCCAGCAGCCTCCTCATATCCAAGTAAAGTTCCACTGCTTTAGCAGGAACTGAAATATAATAGACAGAAAATGATATTATTCTAATGCCAACAATTATCAACAGAGAACATATCTGCCACGTAGCAGCAAAGCAGGTGTGGAAGCATCACTTAATTACTGTTGAACAGCCTGTAAACATGCAAACCTAACTACCAAAAAAACATCATCCCTTCCATAGCTAGATTTGACGTGTATTTCAACATTCTAGAGGTGTGATATGTTTCTGCAGTTGGCATGTGTTGATAACAGGAAAAAAAAATCCAAGAATCAATCTTGAGATTTCAAACTATAAACTGGGGGGCAAAAATTAAGAGCTTTGATGAAAAGCAATTTGGTATTAGGTGGGGCTATGAGCACACCAAATTTATAGAGAAAGAGAATGAGATAGAGAGAAAAGTGGAGTGTCATTAACACTTAGAGGGGTGCTTATAGCCCCATCCCTTGGAAGTCAACAGACAGTCGAGGATGGCAGAAAAAAGATCAAGCAAAGCATCACTGGCAACAGAATTCAGTAAAAACGCTTTTAATGGTAATACAATATGATTACCGATATAGATAGAAAATAATTCAGAGGACCACACCTGTCATTGCAGTGGAGTACAGCAAACCTTGATATTTCTGCGAAAGGGAATGATAAAGAAATCTCAATCATCTCTTTATGTCTCATTTGTTCAAGTATTTTATATAACAGCGGCACCCCAACATAAAATGAACTCAACTATGCCTAAAATCAATAATGCCGAACCTATCTCATAACACAGATGACATCAATTCAAAACAATCAAATTGAAAACAAAGTTACGAATCAGAGAGAGTTACCACAACATTGGACGCATCATTAGCAGCAGTATAGTTCACTGATTCTCGCAACGCTTTCGTCTTTTCCTCCACTTCATCCAAGCTGTATGCTGAAAGCAAGGGAGAAAAATAGAAATGAAAATCCCAACTAGACTCCTCCTTTTTCCTCCGCATTTAAGTTTTAAGATTAAGCAAGAAACTGAACAAAACCGGCAAATTAATATACATAGATATATAATAAAACAAACCGTAAGAAGCGTAGCCAGCAAAAGCAGTGGCTCCAGTGAGAGCGCCAACAATTCCATACTTAAAGAAACTCCACGCCTTATTCTCCGAACTCCCAACAGCCTGCGCCGGTGCTTCCCCCGCCGCCGCAGATTGATCGGATATAATTGATTGAGAAGAGATGGTGGATTCCTTGTTTGAACAAAAGAATCGGCGATTAGGTTTATTGGTTCTGGATGCGATAGATAAAATGCGAGATCGAAGCATTGTTGAAGCCATTCTTTCTTTCTTCTTCTGATTATTGAGTTTTTGGGTTTTCGGGGTTTAAATAGGGTTTTGGGTCTGCGTGGATTTTCCGAGAAGGAAAGATATACGGGGAGGCAGAGAGAGAGAAAGCCAAAAGCAGTGTTTGGTTGCTTGCTTGCTTGCTTTCAAGGCTTCGAAGTATGTAAGAGGGTGTGTTTGGATGCCGATGCATTATGTAACTAGTCCTGTTTAAACAAATTTTCTTTTGGTTTAGGAAGAACAATTAGGGGTTTTACTTTTACCCGTGATTCTTCTTTGTACTCTTTTTATTTGTTTTAGTTAAGCCCTGCTTTTATTTTTTGGTTTGACCGGTTATATTTATGATATGCAATGTCTCTATTATTATTATTATTATTATTATTATTATAGGCTATGTTGTTTCCTGAAAAGTGGTTTTCGAGAAATCATTTTCCAAATTTTTTTGTGTTTATTTGTCATTTGAAAAGTTAGTTAACGGATAACACTTTCCAGTCAAAGAAAAATTTGGTTTGATTTGCAGGGAAGTGTTTTCTTGAAAAATTTGAGTGGAAAACACTTTCCGGAAGTTGTGAAAAAATTAAAAATATCATATTATTTGCTGATTATATCAAATTTGGTTTTTAAACTTTTGATTGCTATATATATTTTATTTTGAATATTTATTTTTCAATTTCATCTTTTAAAATTTAATTTTTATATTAACTTTGGTTCTCATTTTTATAATTGTTATTTGCTTTTTCCTTATCATTTTTTTATTGAAATTTTTTATCTATCAAATTTGATACTCATTCTTTTGATTGTTACTTATTTTATTTGAAATAATTTATGAAATGTTAATTATTATTATTTTAATTTCTTCATCTTTTATTTTTTTTATTTTTTTATTTGATCTCTATTATTTTGATTATTATTTATTTTATTTGAGATAATTTATGAAATTATATTTTTTTCAATTTCATTCTCATTCAACTTTTTAATTTGTAAGATTTGTTCCTCATTATTTTAATAAACTTGAGAAAAATAAAACATTAATAAGTTATTTTCCAGCTGACATAACCAAATACTGGAAAATGTTTTCCAACTTATTTTCCATTACACTACCAAACATCAGAAAATAATTCACTTTTCCGGAATTCACTTTCCAAAAAAAACTACTTTCTAGCAAACAAATGAGGCCTTATAGTTAACAGAACTTTAAACCCCAAAAGGAAAATAGTTTTGATTAATTGTGGATTATAATAGTGGAATTATATTTTTACCCTTCAAAAAAACTACTCAAAACTGTTCATTTTTCATTTTATCTTTGTTCGTGGTATCTCAGTCTTTCCATAATTTTTTGCACAATTCAATTACTTGGCGACCCTTAAAAGAAAAAAAAATTATTGCCCTTGGAATTAAAAAGTCTTAGGTTTTGCTTTAGGGGCATGTTAGTATTTTCATATTGGTTTTTTTTTGTAATTAACATGTGGTCCCAAGGGTGATTTGGTGATTTTTTAATTAAAAAATATTTAAAAAAGAAAAGTCGATGGCACATTCATGGAATGTACCAGCGAGTACGCTACTCCGCCGTCTTTAAATGGTGTGTGTTGTGGCTCAAGATATGTAAAAACTAGTTTCCCTAGTGTTTTTCAATTCACAGCGACAAAGGCTACCTCTTCTTACAGCACATGAGACTTAATTCCTGACAATTTGGTGGTGATTGACTTCTTTTCTCTTATTTTTTTTATTTTCTCTTTCTTTCTCGATTTTTATGTGCCCTTGCAACATTTCACAAAAACCCTTCAAGTTTTTTTCCAATAGGATTTGGTCCCTACTTTTTTAATTGCTATTTCTTTTATTTGAATTACTTTAATGAATTGAATTTTTTTTCGATTTCATCCTCCACCAATTTTTTTCATTTTAAATTTGTTCTCATTCTTTTGATTATTATTTAATTTATTTTTGATGGTTTTTGGAATTGATTTTTTTTTTTTTTACAATTTCATCCTCCTTCATTGTATTTACATATTAAATTTTATTCTCATTCTTTTGATTGCTATTTTTTAACCTTAAATTTTTTTTAAATTTTAATTTTTTTATTTAATCCTTCAACCTTAAATTGAGCTTTTTGATTGACTTCATGTCTAAGATTTAACGGGTTATAAATTTGAAAAGTTAACTCAAGTTTAGGAGAATCGCTCGAGTTCATTTGTTGTTTTTTTTAAGCTCATGTATTTCATATTTTTTTAAATAAATTGCTCGATATTCATTTTAAAAAATATATCATCAAGTATATCACCATCTCCATTCATTTTATTATTTTTTTAAGGTTAGAAAAAATAAATTAACCCACAAACATAGTGTAAGGTATTAAATCATTTGTTTTTTTTATTTTTTCTTAAACTCATGTTTTTTTTTGGTTTTATCCTTCGACACTTGATTTATTTGAGGATTGACCTCCTTTTTTTTGTTTCTATATGATTTCTCACTAATTTTAAAAAATAGCATGGGTTATCTCAGGTCTTTTTATTTATTGTTCATTGTTATTTTTTTTAATCATATTATTAGACTAACTCATCTTAATGGATCAAATCAAATCAATTACGCTAGTCTTAAATTTTTCTTTCTTCTTTAAAAACATTGGTTTAAGCCTCTTTATAGCGTAAGACACTATTCTAGGTTAGCTCAAGTTATTTTTTTAATCTTTTTTAATTAAATTTTTTTATTTTTATTTCACACCCTTAATATTTGGTTGATTTTAATTAGAGTTTTTAAATTTTTTTAATTTAAATTTCATGATGTTATCACGAGCTCATGTCCCATATTAAGAGTTTCACATATTGAACATGAATGGCTCTAATCGATCTAATATGTTAGCATCTCAATATATATATTTTTTTAAATGTTATACGGTGTGTCATGATCTTAATATTTTAAAAATTAGTCATCCACTGTATATTGGACTTCGGACTTCTGACTTCATAGTGTTTTTATATTTTTTATAAGGTTATAAAAAAAAGATCAAACTCGTAGCATAACACGAGTTAAAAATTAGACAGTACTAAATAAGTAGATCATGCAAGTCAATCTATTAGAATCTCAACCATTTCTGATATTCAAGAAATATATATATATATATATATATATATATATATATATATATTTGTTTTTGACAATGCTCTTCTTAAAATAATAACATGTAACTATGTTTATTTTAGGTGTGTAATACATATAAAATTTTGTAGTTATATTT
>Ga0325403_1006233_pt1 | contig 11332 bp, 8 predicted proteins | sample PopdelMetagenome_19_FD_205665 | JGI IMG/M metagenome (GOLD analysis project Ga0325403, IMG submission 205665) | Populus deltoides microbial communities from Bellville, Georgia, United States - Xylem-PdKOR-R4 | ecosystem: Host-associated > Plants > Phyllosphere > Stem > Wood/Secondary xylem...
AAACCCTCCATAAATTCAATTAAACCTTCAATATAATTTAATTGAGTCCACCAACATCTAATTTTGGACTTTTCTTCCTCAAATTGAATTTTCTTTGTCAACAGGGCTATCATCAGTCAATAAAATAATGCCAAACTTTAATTTTTGTATTTTTAAACCTCCTCAACCAAATTTTGACTATTTTCTGAGCGTTTTGGCATTCTCTTTTAACTGTTATATTTTATTTTATTTTTTTGTATTTTTGTTTTTATTATTTTTTTAAGAGAGAGGAAAAAATGTGAATTTGGGAATAACTCAAAAATGGGTTATGAGAAAGAAAATTCAATTTGAGGAAGAAAATTGTAAAATCAGATGTTTAAGGACTCAATTAGATTTTGTTGAAAGATTAATTGAGTTTATGAAGGGTTTGATTGCAAGAAAAATTGATTTTTAAGTCAATTTAAGCTTTAATTAGAAGAAATTAAATTTTGAAGGTCAAATTACAATTTTTAAGAGTTAATGTGGTCAAATAAGGAGCTTAATTAATTGCATCAATATTAAAGTTTGATGAGCAATTAGGGACTTGATTGAAGAAATCCAAAACTAAAGACCAAACTATAAAAGGTGCGTAAATATATGTTTGATGAGCAAGTTTGATGACATTGGCCGAATCAAGAGCCAAGTTGCAGAAATTAGATGTTTGTTGATCAATTGAGGGTCAAAATGCATAAATTCAAAACCAAGAACCAAAATGGAAAAGGCAGCCAACTTTAGGGCTGACATTTGAATTCACTACCAGAAATTCGACTAAAACCAATGGAATTACCGATGGAATTTTTGTGTTGGTAATTCGCAGTGATAATTACCGACGGATGTAATAAGTCGGTAAAACCATCGGTATATACCGATAGAATACGTTTGTCGGTATATAGTGACAGAATTATAGACGAAATATATAGAATTTGAAAAAAAAGCAAGTCGATGACGTGGAAGATTTTGCGAGCGATTTTACCCACAGAATTACCAAGGGATTCAAATCAGGATCTCCATATAGTGACGTGATCCCTTCACAGTCAGAATCGCCGATGGAATCACCGATGGAATATTTTCATCGGTGATTCCATCGGTAAAAGTTAATATATCACCACATCGTCGACCCTCCTAAAAAATCCCCCTCTTCTCAACACAATTCATCATTCTTTAACTTTTATAGTCATAACATCCATTATCTGATTTATTGTGGATTTTGTTATTTTTTATAAGTAAATCTATCTTTTTTTAATTTTAACATTAAAATTTCAATTTTATTATTATTTAATGTTTTTTTAGTATATGTATTATGTTAGTGCATGTAAATGTTTTATTTTTATTTCTCAAACAAACTTGTAGTATGAATGTATAATTTTGTATTTCTTATGGTTTGTTTTAGATTTTATAAAATTGTATTTGTTTGCAAATTGTTGAAACTTATGTCGAATTACTGAATTAGATGTGTTGTGATAAAATAAATAATAGCTTGTTTAACGAGTCTGTTTTAATTTTTATCAATGTTATTGCAGAGTTTAATTTCCATAAATTTATGTGTATAAATTTGTATGGACGTTGATAATTGATAATTGATATGAATATTTAAGAGAAGTTTTAATTAGCTTGTTGGATAATCTCGAGTTAAACCAATATTTTTCAAAATTTATTTACTTAACATAGTTAATTAATACATGTTGTCATCATTATTTTATAGAGGTTTGATATAAGTCATAGATGATCATTCAGGGATGTATCGAGATTCACCTAAAGGATTGTGGATTATTGTAATGGGGTTCAGGGTTTTATTAATTTTGCAACATCTATTCCAAAAATTATAGTGGAGGCAGTATTAGGAGTCCATGCAGAAAGTGTAAAAATAAAAAGTATATGCATCTATATGTTGTAACAATGCATCTTCTACATAAGTGGTTCATGGAGAATTACCTGTGTTGGTATGCACACAGAGAAATATTTGTTCGTAATGAGAGAATGGTAGAAAGGATGTTCGTAATGCCAATCAATGTCAAATTGTAGAAGAAGAACCTAATGCGGACGCGGCCAGGTTTTTGATTTGTTGAAAGTTTTTGATGAACCATTATGGGATGACTTCACAATTCATAGTAAATTATCGGTCGTTGCATATGTGTTCACCATCAAGTCAGATTGTGGGTTGAGTGAGGCTGGTTAAGACAATATGATCGAATGGGCGAGAAGTGTTTTACCTGAAGAGAACAAGCTGAAAAAGAACTTTTATGCTGCTAAGTCCATGATAAAACCCCTCAGTTTAGGATACCATAAAATTAACATGTGCCCTAACTTTTGCATGTTGTACCACCTTGAAAATGATGAGCTGACTGAGTGCATGACATGTGAGCATTCCTATTACAAACCCAGAACTAGCACGGGAAAGACTCCCGTGACATATAAAAAACTTAGATACTTTCCAATCACACCTAGACATGTGAGCATCTACCCATACCTTTCCCTTTTTTATTCTTCCTTTCATGTTCGTGACTCTGGCGTCAGTGAACAATTCCTACGAATATTTCTAACTCTGGCATTGGTAAATATCACACAAATCCAAAAAATACGATACTCCTGACTCTGGCGTCGGTGAATATTTTCGCAAAAAATGAATTTGAAGAAGAAATTTTCTATGTCATTTTCCTCGTTTATCCTTTATTATTATTTGCCCTTTTTAGATGAAAGTAAAAAAAAAATTGCACGACATATTTACATTTAATAATAATAGTCCACAAATTTAGCATATCTACAAAAAGCACGAACACAAAGAAAAAACAAATTGTGAGGAGCCCACAAATAAAAAAGTCACAATATCTCCACTTTTGAAGGTGTCGTGCATGATAATAAAACTCTCATAATCCGTTGAGGATTAACAAAGACTTACTGTTTATTGTCTGATGAAAACAACAATGAGGTATATATGTAGTAGTAGCAAAGTTGAAGAAGAAATACTTCCTTGATCAAACCCTAATACAACCAGCAAGTTACCTTGTCAATGGCCATGTATATTGTACGGGAAAATACAGGCATTCAAGAAAACGAAAAGGATGAAAATAGTAATTAAAAAAAGGTGGTGGCTACGTGTCTAAGAGAATACCTCTAACCCCATGAAGAACAAGTGTGGACACATCCACAAATTACATTAATCGTGGACGTCTCTACGTCACACAATTAGTTTACTTTTCCTTCACAACAAAACAAAAACCTAATTGAGGTGTTCGATGCAGATTCTGTTTTTATTTTTGGATGTTTTTTAAAATAATTTTTGGTTTGAAAAGAACATTAAAGTGATGTTTGTTTTAATGTTTTTTTTATGCATTGATGTAAAGAATAAAAATAAAAATTTTAAAAAATAATTTATATCATAATTTTAAGAAAAAAATATAAATTATATTTTAGGACATTACTTAACAACTTAGGTTTTTAAGTTGAATTAGTTTTTTAATATAATATCAGAGTCTTAATAACAAAGTGGTCACATGTTTAAATTTTACAATCTTTATTTATTTAATAAAAATTAAGCACAAGATATTTTATGAGCTCATGCAAGTTTCAAGTTTAAAATTTTTTTATTTGAAAGGTTATATTAGAAAATAATATAAATTATATTTTTAAATTTCATTTAATAATTTAAATTATTGAATTAGAATAATTTTTTTTTAATTTTTTGACACGAAAACTCATGGAAAGAAGAGAAAAGAAAACAATGAGAAAAAAAAAAGAACGAATTCCGACCAATCCCCATTTCCATTGCTGGAGAAGATGCCAACCCCCCCCCCCCCAATCTATCTTTTTCCTTTCCTTGTAAAAGCAGCACTGGTATCTATAATAATATCCTCAAAAGGATCTTCTTAGGGTTACTTTAACTGTTCATTTATCGTTCGCCACGTGTACATCTGCCCCCCATGGCCCAGGCCTATCCTCAAAAGGATCTTCTTAGGGTTACTTTAACTGTTCATTTATCGTTCACCATGTGTACATCTGCCCCCCATGGCCCAGGCCTTTTCTGCCACCCTTTCCTCCATTAATTGGGTGTGCTTGTGGCGGAGATATTTTATTTTATTTATTTTTAGTTTAATGTAAGTGTCTAGATTAGTTTATGCGTGCTTTAATTAATTTCATTGGTCCTGAAGTTAACGACCATGTAAGCCTCCAGTGGCCATCATATGAGCAACCACAGGGCTCAAACCTAAAACCACAGAAAAAACAAACTTCTCAATCCCAAACTCTCAGTCTCATTGGTATTTTATTTTTATTTTTTTTGCATCAATGCATAAAAAAACATTAAAACAAACATCACTTTAATGTTGTTTTCAAACCAAAAATTATTTTAAAAAACATCCAGAAATAAAAACAGAATCTGCATCGAACACCCCAATTAGGTTTTTTGTTTTGTTGTGAAGGAAAAGTAAACTAATTGTGTGACGTAGAGACGTCCACGATTAATGTAATTTGTGGATGTGCCCACACTTGTTCTTCATGGGGTTAGAGGTATTCTCTTAGACACGTAGCCACCACCTTTTTTTAATTACTATTTTCATCCTTTTCGTTTTCTTGAATGCCTGTATTTTCCCGTATAATATACATGGCCATTGACAAGGTAACTTGCTGGTTGTATTAGGGTTTGATCAAGGAAGTATTTCTTCTTCAACTTTGCTACTACTATATATATACCTCATTGTTGTCTTTTTCATCAGACAATAAACAGTAAGTCTTTGTTAATCCTCAACGTATTTTGTACTGCGCTCCCCCGTTTACCTCCCGGTAGAAAGTTAAAATATCTCCACTTTTGAGGCCAGCATATCGAGCAATGTCGTGCCAACCTCTTGTAAATACAAGCTTTCCTGATCTGGTGGAGCAGTGAATTGTCACCGGGTCCGGTAAACGGGTGCCGGCAGATGACTCAACTATGGTGGACAATTCTCGGTGTTCTAGGTTAGAATCGCGTGGGAGCACCAATCCTCTCTCAAGATCAATAGAGTTGAGTTGCTTTGTGAAGATTTCCAAGGCAATATAATGAGAATTATTGCTATGAAATAATTAGGGTAAAGAAGGTTTTGTGTGTTGGTAGTGAAAGACCTCGAAGGTATTTATAGAGAAATCAGCGATGTTACGGAAACTTGGCAATTTAAGTGCATGCACGGATACGCACCATCGTTTGTGTTGACGATTAATAGATCGATAAATGACATAGAATTCAGATAGAATGAGGTTAGAACGATTTATGCACCAAAGGTAGATGGTAAGTGTTTTGAATCAGTCATTTGCTTCCAGCTACATATATATATATCCACCGACCATTTAGACATGAATTGTGAAATAGTCGCTGCATGGTTATAAAATCCAACCTGGTAGTTGACCCGGAAAAATAACCGGGTCACAAGTTTTGTGAGTCAACCCGGGTTTGACCGGGTCGCCCGGGTCACGGGTCAACTCACCGGGTCGACCGGGTTTAATCGGTTTTTTGCGCAGGCCGGTTTTTAACTTTGCCCAGACCAGTCCAACTACTAGGTCGACTGGATTCCAGGTCGACCTGCAGGGCCCAGCCTGATTTAATAACTGTGGTCCGCTGTCAGTCAGCAATTCAACTACTTATTGGTTTATCAACAATTTTTCTGATAAAAATTATATGAATTTTCAATTAAACTATTTTTATATATGCCAGCTCTTTAGTTTGAATTTATTTGATTGTACATACTAGTTAAAAATACTCTAATATCATATTAAATAATTATTAAAAAGTTAAGTTTTAAATTTGATTTATATGATAATAATCTATTACATCATTAATGGGGTTATATAAAGATGCCATCCTTTTCTTTTTCCTAATCCATATCGCGCACAACAAATAGAGAAATTTGATCCAATATCACTTTTTTTCTTGTTTCAATATAATTGATGATTATTTATGTTGTTATTTATTTTTGGATCCCCGCACAAAAAAAAAACATATATTGTTGGAAGAAAAATCCTAAGGATTGGTTAAGGAACTTAAAAAAAAAACAAAGATTAAAACTTGATAGTATCTTTTTAACTGATGAAGTTCTTATTGACAAAGAAAATTCAATTTGAGAAAGAAAATTCTAAAATTAGATGTTTAAGGACTCAATTAGATTTTGTTGAAAGATTAATTGAGTTTATGAAGGGTTTGATTGCAAGAAAAAATTATTTTTAATTCAATTTAAGCTTTAATTGGAAGAAATTAAATTTTGAAGGTCGAATTACAATTTTTAAAAGTTAATGTGGTCACTTAAGGAGCTTCATTGCATAAATATTAAAGTTTGATGAGCAATTAGGGACTTGATTGAAGAAATCCAAACTAAAAACCAAACTATAAAAGGCGCATAAATATAGCGGATTCAAGGGCCAAGTTGAAGAAATTAGAAGTTTGTTGATCAATTGAAGGTCAAAATGCATAAATTCAAACCCAATGACTAAAATGGAAAAGGCAGCCAACTTCAGGGCTCACATTTCAATTCACTACCAGAAATTCGACTAAAACTAATAGAATTACCGACAAAATTTTTCTATCTGTAGGTATATTCCGACGGAATATGTCTGTCTGTGTATACCGATAGAATTACAGACGGATTATATAGAATTTTGAAAAAAAAGCAGGTCAATGACATGGAAGATTTTGCGGGTGATTTTACCGATGAAATTACCAAGGAATTCAAATCGGGATCTTTGTACAGTGACAAGACCCCTTCACCGTCAGTCTCACCACTGGAATCACCGATAGAAAAATTTCGTTAGTGATTCCATCTCTAAAAGTTAACATAAATAATAGCTTGTTTAACGAATCTATTTTAATTTTTATCAATGCTATTGCGGAGCTGTAATTTCCATAAATTTATGTGTGTAAATTTGTATTGACATTGATAATTGATAATGAATATTTAAGAGAATTTTTAATTAGTTTGTTGGATAATCTCGAGTTAAACCAATATTTTTGCAAATTTATTTACTTAACATAGTTAATTAATACATGTTGTCATCATTATTTTATAGGGGTTCGATAAAAGTCATGGATGTATTGAAATTCACCCTAAGGATTGCAAAGAATGGATTATTGTAATGGGGTTCAGGGTTTTATTAATTTTGCAACATCTATTCTGAGAAATTTTAGTAGAGGCGATATTAGGTGTGCATATAGGAAGTGTAAAAATAAAAAGTATCTGCATCCAGATATTGTAACGATGCATCTTCTACACAAGGGGTTCATTAAAGATTACCTGTGTTGGTATGCACAAGAAGAACTATTTGTTCATAATGAGTGCATGGTAGAAAGGATGGTTGGGTCAACTTCTAGTGCTAGCAATGTACAAGGAATAGTGAATGACAACATTAATCTTTATAGGAATATGGTTATGGATGCAATGAGAATGAATCAAGGTAATGTCAGTCAATGTCCAATTTTAGAAAAAGAACGTTATGCAAATGCAGCCAAGTTTTTTAATCTGTTTAATGTTTCTGATAAACCATTATGGGATGGCTGCACGAATCATAGTAAATCATCAGTCGTTGCACGGGTGTTCACCATCAAGTCAGATTGTGGGTTGAGTAAGGCCGGTTATGACAGAATTATTGAATGAGCGAGAAGTATTTTACCTAAAGAGAAAAGGCTGAAAGAGAACCTCTAAGCTGCTAAGTTCATGATGAAACCCCTCGGTTTGGGATACCAGAAAATTGACATATGCCCTAACTTCTGCATGTTGTACTATCTTGAAAATGTTGAGCTGACTGAGTGCATGACAAGTGGGCATTCCCGTTACAAACCTAGAACTGGCAAGGGAAAGATTCTCGAGACATATAAACAACTTAGATACTTCCCAATCACACCTAGACTGTAGAGGTTATTCATGTCACTAAGGACTGTTAAGCACATGACATGACACCAATCACATGATGCGGTTGATGGAGTGATAGTGCATCATTCTGACAGCGAAGCATGGAAACACTTTAACAGTGTGCATCCTCACTTTTTAGCTGAATCAAGGAACGTGCATCTTGGGTTGTGTACAGATGGAATATACCCATCCGAGTCATTTGTTTCTCCTTATTTTTGTTATTCGGTCATACTCACGATTTACAACTTGCCACTAGAGATGTGTATGAGGCCGGGGTTCATGTTTTTTTCTATGGTGAAACCCGGTTCGAGCAGTCCAGGCTGGAATATAGATGTTTGTCTTTGACCGTTGATTGATGAGTTAATGCAATTGTGGTCCTCCAAAGCTTTGACTTATGATATATCGAGAAAACATAATTTTCTTATGAGGGCGGCTTTGATGTGGACTATCAATGATTTTCCAGATAGTGGTTCTATTTGGAGCACACATGGAAAATAAGCATGTCCATACTGCATGGAAAACAACAAGGCATTCACGCTAACAAACAAAGGTAAATATTCTTTTTTTGACTGCCACCGTCGTTTCTTGGCAACGAATCACAAGTACAAAAGGAATAGAAATGATTTCTTTATTAGCAGAGCTGAAAAGGATGTTGCAGCCTCGCGTTTTTGTAGTGAAGAATTGCATGATGTTGTATTAGAGTACGATGACATTGTGTTTGGTTTCCAATCTTGTAAGCAGAAGTTTCATGGTTTATGTTTGACCCATAACTGGGTAAAGCGAAGCATTTTCTGGGAGCTTCCTTATTGGAAAACTAATCTCCTCCGTCATAACCTTGACATCATGCACATAGAAAAGAACGTGTTTGAGAACATTTTCAACACCGTCATGAATGTGAAAGGGAAGACAAAGGACAACATCAAGGCTAGAATGAATATAACATTGTTCTGTAACCGTAAAAATATGTAGTTGGTTTTTGATGGGTCACAAGTTGCAAAACCCAGATCAAGCTTCGTGTTAGAGAAATATGCACAACAACTAGTCTACCACTAGCTTAAGAGTCTGCGTTTTCCCGATGGACAAGCCTCGAACATATCAAGGTTGGTTAATATGGAGAAATATGGATTGTATGGAATGAAAAGTCATGACTGCCACGTGTTTATGCAAACATTTATTCCATTAGCTTATCGCGATTTGTTGTCAAAGGGTATATGGGATGCACTCATGAAGATTAGTCATTTCTATAGAGACATATGCTTCAGCAAGTTGCAAACAAATCACATTGAGCAGCTTGAAATGAATATCATCGAGACAATATGCAAACTTGAGATGATATTTCCTCCATCATTTTTTTACTCGATGAAGCATCTATCCATATATTTATCGTATGAGGCAAAAGTTGGAGGACTAGTCTAGTGTAGATGGATGTATCCATTCGAGATGTTAGATATTACAGATGCAATGTAATTCATAAAATATTTTCATTGTTTTTCTTAATTGAAAAATATTTGTTTAATTTCATGCAGGTACTTGTTCAGCCTTAAGAAAAAGGTTAAGAACAAGGCGCATGTTGAGGCTTCGATATGTGAGCCTATATTGTTGAGGATATCTCAACATTAATCTCTTACTTTTTCGAACCTCATTTGAGAACGAGAATCAACCGCGTTCCATGGCCTGATGATGGTGGTGAAGTGTCTTTCAATGGGAGCTTGTCAATATTTTTCAATCCTGATGACCTACACCTAAAAATGCCATAAGAGAAAGATATTTGTCTGAGATAGAGTTCAGACAAGCACACAATTATGTTCTATTTAACTATGATGAGCTAAACTTTTTATTCAATAAGTATATGTACTACTTAAACTTTGTTAAAAATATACTATTTATATATTTTAATATCATAAACTCAAATAATTTTGAAAACCTTATAGGCAACATCGATAATATTTACTGTCCAATAACTCACAGTTGACCGAATCCCAAATCTTTCGATTACAAGATGAACAATTTGCCACATGGCTCAAAACACATGTAAGTACTATCACAAACTCATTATTTCTTGCAAGTTACTTTATTTCATTACAGAATTCTCGTTTATTGTTCATTGTTGTACTTGATATACAAGGTTTATCAAATGGAAAGGTGTGTTGCTATTTCATTGTCTTTACTAAGCCTGAGTCCTAAAATAAAAGTTATATGCTACAACGGGTATTTTATCAATGGATATGTGTTTCATACTGAAGAATACGGGCATGGAAGAAAGACATAACAATGGTGTTTCTGTTAAGGGATCGACTTGTAGCGAGTTTGAAGTGGACTACTATGGTAAATTACAAAAGGTTGTCATATTGCAATATCATAGCGAGCATAATAGAGTTTTTATTCAAATGCTATTGGTATGACACCACTAATAGAGGAATCAAAGTAGATGTTCACTATGGTCTAGTGAAAATCAACTTAAAAGCTAAACTCCGCAACGTAAACGATATCTTTGTTTTTGCAAAGCAATGCCAACAAGTTTATTACACATACACCCCTTCCTTTAGAAAGGACCGATCAAGAGTTGATTAGTTATCCATTTTAAAAATGAAACCCAGGAGTCGTGTCAAGGTTGTTTAGGATAAAAACAAAGACATAAGTGTGCGAGATGAAGTCTTTCAAGTTAGTGAGTTGGTTGAACCATATCAAGTTGCTCCTTCGATTGACTTAGAAGAAAATTTAAATTTTCATGTTTTCAATGATAGTCTTGTTGATGTTGACATAGAGAAGTTAAATGTTGTTTTAAACTCTAGTGGAGAACCACATGTTAATGAAGATGATGATGATGATATCCACATTGAAGATTGTTGTTGATACCTGTTTTTGGGTCCCCGCATAAAAAGAGAAAATACAACCACTTGCAAGAAAAGGCAAGGTGACACGACCAAAAGATTGATGTCTTTTCCCAAGTGCAGGAGTGTCGAAGTAATAAATAACCCGGCAAGACCGGGGTCGAACCACAGGGAGGTTAATTGTATAAATTATAGATAACAACAACAACAACAATAACAGCAATAATAATAAGTTAAAGAGAGCTTTGAGATGTGATATTGATGTAAGGATTAAACAAGGATAAAACAAATGTCAAGGTTAGAGGATCTACTAATGGTATTTCAAACAAGTTAGTATAAACTCTTATTATTCAATTGGAAACCACACACAAAGAAGGTTCCAATCGGATTACAAATTATTAACATGATTACATTAGTTATCTTATTCGAATAATGTTAATACTTGTAAATGTTGTCAGGCATTCATGATTATAACTTATGTTAACAACAAATCAAGTTCCTTTCATAGCTCAGGTGTCGGTTATACCATACAATATGGGCTATGAAAGTGCCAAATATTTGTTGTACCAAGTGTTATACAACATAAATCTAGATTAACCATTTAACAAGCAAAGTATTAAA
>Ga0325403_1006234_pt1 | contig 11331 bp, 2 predicted proteins | sample PopdelMetagenome_19_FD_205665 | JGI IMG/M metagenome (GOLD analysis project Ga0325403, IMG submission 205665) | Populus deltoides microbial communities from Bellville, Georgia, United States - Xylem-PdKOR-R4 | ecosystem: Host-associated > Plants > Phyllosphere > Stem > Wood/Secondary xylem...
AAGGATCTCTGTGCGGCAATATGTGATTGGAAGTAATTATCTTCTATAATGGAATATTAATGGAATGGGAGTAATTACTCTTGGGTGATTATATAGAATTATGTAATTATGATTAGTCAAATATAACAATAGAATATCTTGTTGTAGCACTCGCATAACTTCGGTAATATATCTTGAATATATATCAAAAACATCGGAGCCCTAGGACCCCCCACATCTTGCACGTTTCCACCTCGATATGCTCATTTCGTTGAAGAATTTGACTCTTTCATTGTTAAATACAATTTAAAACCAATATCATTTCATGAATCACGACCCATCACCCACTGTATTAATCAATTACAGTATTACACAACTCAAAGTGCTTGGCCAAACTTTCTCATAGATTCGGGAAACTTCTGAAATCTTGTTTATTTATTTATTTTTATTTTAATGAGCTGCAAATAATTTATTGCTAATGCTCCTTGTGTCTGTGTCGTAATCAAACAGGATATTTTTGTTTCCCAATGTTCACAACTTGCATTTATATGTTGATCCAGTACTTCTTCGTAATATTGCTCTTACTAAATTTTTTAATTACTGGAAACCTCTTTTCTCACAAGTGGAGAATTAATCTGGAGTGATGCTCTAGCCTATATATGCTTGTCTCTATTTTACTATACATTAAGATCAAGATGCAAGCCTGTTTACTAGTAAGCTTCCCTAATTTCAGAGCACACACATAAAGATTTTGAACCAATCCTTCACCGATCTAGAGTGATTGGCTTATAGCAAAGCAGGTTTAGGTTTAAAAAAATCGTGTAATTAATTACATAATTTGCTACTCATAATTTTAGAGTATCAAACCAACCATATATTCAAAAGAAACTTGTAAATCATAATACTACGTTCATCCATTCCCTTGTTTGCTCTGTAACTCTGATGGATCGTGAATCCAACTTGTAGATGTCGCCTAAATATTTTTTTTAAAGAGAAGGACTACAGAGTCCAAGAAAAGAAAATTACAGACATCGTTGATGAAGGATAGCATCTCCAATCATATCCATGATTAAACAACAACTTGATAATTTTTAGAAGAATCAAAGTAACGAAACGAATAAAATAGGACAAGCATTAATGAGCGCAAGGCTTTTGCTACTGTGATATTATATTGAAACATCTAATCAATTAACAATTTGGGACTGATAGATACCAGAATATGCAACACTAGCTATACGTGTGATAATCCGGGGAAAACTTCACACGTAAATTATGCTTTCATGCTATGCAAAATTGGATCTAAACTTGAAACACAGGTGAGTCGGGTTGTTGGTCTTCAATAGTGGTGGAGGTTCGCCCGGAAAACAAACCTCATGGGATGAGAAACTCTTCAATACTTAAGTCAATAAGTACTATACAAGAGAAAATATAAATAAAGTAATTATTAAAGAAAAAATATTGGTTCTGCGAACCTATCTATTTATTTGGTTACCTAAAATATATATAGATCTTAATCATATCGGCTGTTTTTAAATGTGAAAAATGATATTATATTTGGTTAATGAAAATATCACTTTCCACTATTGATTATAGTATCTGATGCAGTCATTTTTTGAGCAATTAGTAAATGTTAGTGATGTATTGATAAGAAATCTCTATTAGTCAAGAAAGAGACACATGAGTTGCATAGAAAATTATTTATATTTGCATTGTCTATTATTAACTAAAAAATGTGATGGTTAATCTCCATAAAAGTTTGTACTCGTAAATGATTTATCAGTAAAATATATTAATTAACCATAATAAATATTGTATGCATGGACGGTGCATGGTATCATATTATAACTTCTCGATACTCAAAAATACACTGAGCGCTATAATGAAAGAGAAAAAATAAGGATTCATTTCGGACATGGATCACACCGATTAGGCCATGTCTAAATGGAGCAGCCACATAATTTGGGGCTAGCCCAAACCGGTGAATTTCTTTTTTAATTTTATGCACCATCATGTGACCGTATATGGTAAAGAAAAAAGAAAAAAGAAAGAAAGGCCAAGTATGTCTAGAAAAAGCTCAATTGCATGTGTTAGTGATGGTGTTTTTCTCATTTAAAATTAAAGTTGTCCTTGTATTAGTGCTTGAATGCATGAGCTCGAGATCCGTAAATGCTTGGAGTTCGTGATAAAAAAGGGAACCTAATGCAGAAAGGTTGGGGCCATGTGACAAAAGAGATCAAATGGTAAGTCATTACTAGAATGTTGGTGTCATGTGCTGGGAGGGATCACGTAAAGACCCTTCACTACAAAAAATTAGAGCAAATATAAAGGACTTTTTTTAGGTCTTATCACATGCGTACGATTCCTTCGGCTTTAGGACACAGTCTGAGGCCCAGAGTGGTAAAAAGAAGTCCTTTAATATATCATCTTTCACTGCCTTGGATTCTAATTAAAGTCCTCAAACCATGTGATTTGGACCTTGATCCAGGGCCACATGGCATACGGCCATACCATATAGTGGTTTAGGACCTTTAACCCATGTTTCATAGCTTCTTAGATATGGTTTAGGCAAGCAGAATATGTCAATAGGAGTTAGGTTGAGCAAGAACCTATGGAAAGTTGTGCAAACCTGCAGTTAGCTGTCGGTGTTTATGAGAGAAAAGTCAGCGTTTTGAAAAGGTCAAATCAATTTGTTGGGAGTTTGTAATGATCAGAAATTAAAAGAAATATCTAAAGAAATGGGGGTAAATCCTTGCCAAATCATTTTTATGAGTAGAAATTGATTGCATTATATCTTCAATAGGAGGGGCGCTGTTTTATTTTTAGTATAGTTGCAATTAGCTAGGTTCCACTTGGTTATCACGTTGATGATGGTTCATGAAAAGGACCAAATTAATTAAAGCTCGCAGTTTGTAGGAGATGGAATGTACATATGCGTGTAGTGTAGCTGCAAGAGAAACTCTCCCTTCACCAAAAATAAACTTCTAATTCTTTCACTGAAAACAAGAGTTCTCGGTTGGAGATTGCGTAGGAGCTCCGCCAGAAAACCTCACATCGATTAAAGATCGGTAGACTCCCTCGAACAACAAATAAATTTATCGTCTCACATGTTTTGAATGAAGGAATAAATATTCGTCCTTGGTTACATGTTTACCATCTTGAAGGACTAAATGTGGGTATTATAAAATTACCAAATCACATTCATGACAACTGTAAGCAACAATAACAAGAAGATACTTACCTCTCTTGGAAATTTTCTCGAAGCCAATGTCCATTTCTTTTTTTCTGGGGCAAGTAGACAGTAGTACTATGTAGCCTTATTAAAATCAGATCCAATGGCGTCGTGCCAAATTTGGAGTTCGGATTAATCCAATGGTTTGTAAGTGGCAATATTGCGAAGTTTCATTTAAAATCTAAAGAAATGAGTTTAATGTGTAATTAGATTAACCAAATGAAGCTTGGAAATAAGAGTTACTAAAAGAAAGAGACAAATATTAGATATCAGGTACGAGTTAGTCGCTGAAAGCAATTTTGACAAACTCTCTTCTACAAATATGTAATATGAGAGGAAAATTGATTTGTTAATTACCAGTAAAAGATCATATATTCAGAGCACTGGTCATGCGAACTTTCGATATATATATATATAATGAAACACCATTGCAGCTATAGAAAGACTGAAGGAACAAAGAAAAGCTGCTACATGGCTGTACTCAGATTTGAAAGAGAAAGCAGATTTAGACATGAAAAAAGCATATATATGACTTACTTGATCTGTAGTTCTGTAAGTTGATATAATAAAATTGTCTGTCTGAACAAACTTCAATACAAGGTTGGTTTTCTAGGTGAGCCATACTAAACTTGTTGGTGTTGATGATGCATGAGAAGGGCGAGTGTGTGGAGCATCACCACTACTAAAACCCATCAATGTTATAGAAGCCACCAAAGGAGGAATCCAAAGGGATAGCATGATCCAAAATTATGGGGGGCAGACACACTTGGGATCAATGCGATCCCTTTGGATGCCTCCTCTAGTTGCAGTAAAAACATACAAAAACCTCCATAGAAGTCTCAGTCTCTCTGTGTGTGTAATATAGAGAGAAGTGGTTTGAGGGAAGCCTTGAGCCTTCAATATAAAAGAGACCAAGTGCCTCAACACCGACTAAAATCTTCAATTTTTTTCCCCTCCCTTTCAAATGCTAATTTACTTATTATTTACTTGTTTTTTTAGATTTATCAGATCATCAGGACATGTTTTTCAAATATATTTATTTATTTGTAGACCCCATTCTCTAACATAAAAAACCAGACACAGGAAAAAGGTTGTACCAGTAGTGGGTCATCTATCTATTCTGAGAAATACCCAACAAGTTGGGTGGCAATATTTATTCATTTCATTTTCGTTGTCTGCGTATTTTATGAAGGTTTGCGGTCCAATCCATGTTCCCTTTCTTACACCAAACTTTTTTATGCTTCTTTCACAAGGAATACATTCCCAAATTCCCATTACCTGTACAAATATAAAGGCATATCATCATGATCGAACTTTTTTTTTTTTATCACGTAAATGTTTTTATATATGGTCTCCGATACTAAATGGCCCAATTGTATAGATGTTTGTATATATGGGTCAATGATATGACCATACGATTGACTGAAAATTATATTTCATTAGCCGATACAAAGCTTACCAAGCTAGTCATAGGATTTAGGTTCGCATCGGCGGGGTCAAAGATAGAACACATGACACGATGAGTAATTTGGTGTGACTAATTCAATAATTTCTAGCCTCGCTGATAAATTAATCAGATACTATCCACCTTCTCAAATCATATGCATCCAGCGTCCATCTATAGGAAGATAGTGTTTATCTTTTTCCCATTTCTTTTTTGTTCTGCATGGAGTCTATCCATTCAAGGGTAATATTCTAATTAAATTAGCTGGAAAGTCCGAACCAGACTGTTTAGTCTTATATATATATATATATATATATATATATATATCTCCTTGGTGTAAGAGACCACCATGAAATACACAATCAAACAAGATAGCATATGGGAGGTCGGCGTTGGTTACTATATATTATGGTGAAAATTGCGTCAACAGAAAAGGTTGAGTGAATTTTAATTTAGTCGTTTATTAATTTGAACTGACGATAATATATATTTTTATTAAATTATTTGCTAGCCATTGAATTATCAAGACTTGATTAAATTACATTATTAACTTTATTAGATAGTTATCTTCCTCCGTAGGTTTTATTAATGAAATTGCATTAATTACTTTTGGATTTCTTAAAGCTATCGTTTTCAATAGAAAGTAGCCATTAATCTTAGAATCTGAGCCTTCAAGTGAAAATCTCAATTCTTACAGCAATTGAGCTGTACACCTCCGACTTCGAAAACACTATCGCTCACAATTCGATTTTTTTCAATAATGAGATTCCAAGTTTGGTCATATTAGCACGGTTGAATATTCACATAAACATTATATATTGCCGTGTAGAGTTGGATGTAAACAGTCCCTGATAAACGCAAAGCAGTCGTACGAACAAGAAATTACTAAAAGCGATTTCAAAAGGTAGAAGCTATAATTTCACCACTTGATTGAGTTTGTTTATCTCACAACATATTACATTTCACCGCATAATGACCTTCTTAGGCGCAATTAAATTTGTAATAAAACGCTCGAATGATGACTTTCGGTGAGAGGTCAAAGTGTGGACAGTCACTGAAAAGAAGAGCTTCCAGTACTGTCATGATCGACTACAATGCACCCAAAAAAAAAAAAACCCAATAATTAAGTTGGTAATTAAGTGGTCGATGGTCGGGGAGAGAAATTCATGTGTAGAAAACCTGTATGATGAATCACAATTAATTATGGGGGCCGGGCCATAGGCTATCTTTATTCACATTATTATATATAAAATATTAGATTTTCATATAGTATAAATCATTGGTTTTCGACATGTCATGTTTCTCAATTCACACTTCTTCCTTTTCTAGTGGGAACGATACGTTTGTCAGAGGAACAGTTATAATGATAGCTAAGGATATATATTAAAAGCCTTTGCGATTTTAGTATCGCTATGTGCACAAATCTTGGGACATCCATGGATTGATTCGATTTTTCAAGATAATTATTGGATTATTCAAACCTGTTTATGAAATTGAATAATTGGGCTTTAACATTTTGATAGATTTATTTTATTTTCTTTGTTTTTAAATTTAAAAAAATCTATTTATACGTACATATATAATAGGTAGAAGCAAAAGATTTAATCAAAACTAATTAACCATTGATTAATTAGAATATTAAAATGATATATGAATTGTTGTTACAAGAAATGAAAATGAGGAGACACAATTAAAGTGATATATGAATTATTCTTGGATAATTTTATTTACATCATCAACATAATAAAATCATATAAAAAAGACACTGAGATATATGTCATAAATGAAAAACACATAATAACATAAAATAGTAAATTTAAGTTCAACCAACTCAAAAATGAAAAAAATTAATTGTCAGAAAAATGTATAGATAAAAATATTATAGTTAAGAGCACACAAAAATATAAAATAATAAATTTAACTCAACTAATAAAAAAAAATTGATTTATTGTACAGAAAATAGTGTGCGTCCCCCTCTATTTGAACCCGCAATCTTGAAAATATTTTGCACGCTAATCACTCAGGATATGAATTTAATTTAAATAAAAAAAATAATATATATATTAACATATAAACAGTTAATCAAATTTTTAGTTTTTTAGTTGTTAATATATTTGAGCTCGAATAGTTTACTTTTCTTTTACAACCTAAGTGTATACTGGAGACGTGGGCCTAAGTTTTAACTTTTGATATGTGTGTAGTCGTGGGTCCTTAACACATAATTCTGGCCATGTAATTAAATCATTCTATTTAGTATGTGTTTTTGGTAATTTAGTATAAGTGTTTATTAAAAATATTATTTATTTATTGATTTTTTACATTTACATATTAAAACTATTAAAAAATTAAATTATTTTTTTTTGTACTTAATATATTTTTAAAACAGGTTAAAATACAATGCAAAACATCCCAAAAAAATCCCCTTCTTCCTTGCGTCCTCCTCTCCACTGTTTTCCAAGCTTATCATTTCTTGTATGTTTCTAGCCAAAAAGTGATAGAAGACAGTTTAATGCTAGTGATTTATCTCGTTCATGTATATGTGTTGGAATTATATAAAAATAAATATATTTTTTATTAGATGATTTAACCAATTTTTTTAAAATCAAATAACATTTAATAAAAAAAATTGAAAAAATAAACCGTTTTTAACAAGGTCATAATTTAACTTATGTTCTTAAGATGAACTCTTCTATATACCTTTTCGTTTTCTTTTAATAAAATCCAGCTTATGTCACATCCTAGATTGATTTGCTAATTAAATCAATTCGGGTCTTACAATAATAATTGAAATATGACAGCCAAGTTTTTAAAAAAAGAAGGTATTTTAAACTAAACACAGTAACTAAATTAATAACTTTCATGAATTCAACTCAAATATTTGTACAAGTATTTATAGAACTCTGAGTACATGTTATTAATCCTTACATAAATCCTTACACGTATATATATGATTAGATAATGCAAGTTATTTTGCAGCAGTACTGTGCGTGTATGTTCAAAACGAAAGTTCCATTATTCTCCTTTGCTGCCATTATAACCAAACACTAAAATTTTTGAAATTAGGAAAACGAAAGATGGTTGCTAACTAGCACTCGGGTACAACATGATGGCATCTCAATGAGTTATATCAGCCATTGGATACAAGGGCCACCACTCAAGATTTCTTAGTTGACCCTTTAGATTTCGATGTATGGTGCTGGATCTTGTCAACACTAGTGAAGCATAAATGGACCACAAGCACAGCGCAGGCTTTCGATGGTGCTATACAGACCCTACCCACGAAATATTTTTACTCTCTCGCATACATTGTAGTGGGCTAAATGTGGATGGCTGATACTGTCTGATATATAGTGTTTTGAAAGTGTAGTTTTTGGTTGAATCCTGGTCTGTATCCATCACAAGGGTTCACCTCGGAACTTGTGTACCTTCTTTGCAGGACATAGATTTTAGATCCACCCAGTCCTTGTTACCTCTCTGGTAGAGCATAAGGACCTTGGAAGAACCCTGCCAAATTGCTGCCTATAGGAACATATCATAATCTTCTTCACATGGGATTTCACTTTGTGCCAGCCTCCATACACCTCAGTGTTAGAATGGACTCTTCAGCGCAGTCGGCATTGATCATGCTAACATTATCGATCGCCATCCAGTATTTCACTGAGTTTTCATCATGTTATCATATGGTGAAGGGGTCACATGTATACAATTAATGAACTTTGTTGATGGTAAATTGTATTTTTCTTCTCATTGTTATCTTTTACATTTTTAGTATTTTGGTTTTTTGCTCTTGTATCATTTTGAAATTATCATTTCGATTGGTGGTCCTACGTACGTTGTCTAAGCCTCTGCAATTATTTCTTCGTTGGATCGATGTTTAAGGCTTTGGACCACAACTGCTGGCATCATTCTTCTATTCAATTGACTCGAAAGTTGAGGACAAAATTAAATAATCATGGAGGTAGGTAACTCTCTGTATACAAGTGATATACAGTCATATGCTTTCCTGTCATATTTCGTTCCCTTGCGAGTCCTAAGGGTACTAAACTTTATAACCTGCAATGACCATTGACCAGACCCTTATCTTCCTGGTGTTTTGAACCAAAAGTAATGGTTTCAACTTGCAAGTTTATACGGGTGCAACTTGCAAGCGATAAATAGAGCAGCCTGGCGACTGGTTAGCTTTCAGGGACCAGATCCACACTGGTAAAGATAGCAACATTGCAGTAATTCATGCAGTAGGTAGGGAGAGAAATTCTCTGCGGCCTCAAATATTAAACCTACAGAATCTGAAAGACTTACTCCGGTACGTATATACATGATGACATTATAAAAAGGTTAGACGTGGCCTTGAGGTTCTTTAATTTCTGCATGAAAATGACATAAAAATTGGTCGCCATATGAAATTAGATTTTCTTAATGGTAACAACACTTATTGACTGTAGAATAAGATCCTCTGGGGTTTTTTAACTTGAGGAGAGAGTCCCTAAAAACTAAAAATATCAATATTGTAATGATCAGGGATCCAATGATACAGATAATCATTAGTATCTATCTATCGAGCACTAGAGTTTTTAATATCACATGGATTCAATCAGGACGATCTCACCAAAGGAGACCGAGGACACACTATTACCCTGCCACTCTATGCCCTACTCCTAATTTGTTTGGAGCGGCTTCTCTATAGGTTCCAGTCAGGTGTGCATTGGGAGTGGGACATCGACTGTACTCGGCTACTTGAGAGTTCATATACAAAAATTCCCTTTGATTGACAACAAGAGTAGAATCTTTTAAGATGACTTGAGTTATCGAAAAATTATTTCATATATTGACGTACGATATTAGCAATTTGTTCGGTACACAAGCTGTCTTTGGCATTTTTTCCGTTGGAGTGTTGGAGAAATTGGCTAGTACTGTTGGGTCTGCAAGTGCAACTGGCTTCAACAAATTATGGAAGAACACTGGTTATATTATTTTTTCTAATAAAAATTGATCGCGTTAATTATTAATAAAATGAAGCAGATTATGGACATTTTTGCTTGATTTGAACCAAAACATATTCTAAACTATTGGATTATGAAATGAGCACCTTGCTCTCTCCATTTCTATCCAGTATGCAAATGTTCTACCTCTCATATTTACCGCACATTGATAGCAACGCCAAGTTTATAGCTAACATTCTATATATATATATGTACGTAGAACCCACATGGATTAGCACACAGGCAGTAAGACATGATGAGGATATTTAGTTTTGTGAATTTCGAGCTTGTCATTAGCTTTCAAAATACTCGTGCTCTCAGATAGTACATACAACTGTTCAAATCTGAGTCATCTCAAAGAGATTGAAAACACAAATATTAGCCCCCATTCTGCCGTCGCACAAGCACCAGCGGGACGTTTCCCATCCCTCCATAAAGGCGATATTGGCCCTTTGATTACCCTCGTTTTGGGTGTACTTGTGGTCCTGTTGGGTTTGCATTTTTCGCAGAGAGAACTTGGTCCGTGCACTTTGGTTGGTTGGAAAGCATGCACATCGATCTCCAGCAGCTTTCGGTAGCAGTACTGTTCGCCATTCTTTTATCTCTTCATTGCTTGGTTTATCCAAAGCAAAGTTCTCAGACTTTTGATCTTACTGCTTCATCTTTAACAATACATATGCTCTTCCATGTCACACGAGGCCCTGGCAAAGATCAATAAAGAATTTTAGAGTGAAAAGAAAATATGAATCTAGTCAAATATAGTTTTTACACGCATAATATGTTAATTACCATGGCATGACAATGTTTGCTTGATTAACTTCTAATATAACACATGCTTATCAATTTTTATTAACTAATTAACATGTTGAAAGTACTACCATGGAACTTGTAACTCACGGGTGTCATTTGTAGACCAAAAGTTTAAACGCCTGGGTGGTATCAATCCAGCTGCAATGACCTTTCCCAGAATGAAGATGATGCAAGTCTAGCATGAATTTTTGGTAACTTGTGAAGTTAATTACTTATTGTTATTCTCTTCTTATATGTAACAGAAACAGAAAAATTTCTGTTGTAACCTGACACGCATGCTCTATCAGTATCCAGCAGCTGAACAAATCATCTATATTCACGCGATCACACCTCGATCAATCCGTGAAAAGCCATGATTGTCTTCATCTTTTTTCCTTAATGTTTTCGCTTCGGATTTAAAAAGATAGAAGGAAAGAAGAGGACCTCTTAATTGTATTTGCTTTTCAAGGCTAGTTAATCTCAATCAGTTTCCTTGTCTATTAATATTATACCAGCTTTGAATTGTTCTCGAATGTGTCGCTTAATTGACTCATGGCTGACCTCCTCGATTCCATTCATAAGTTGTGGCACATAAATAAAACTAGTCTCTCTTAAGTTTCTATTTTCTATTCTATTGATAAATGATCAAACATTCTCACTGCAAATGGGAACAGCTTGCAGGCAAATTTCCTTCCGATGAAATCATATAATCTTCAGTTTTGCAGTTCAAAAACTTTATAATTGACATCCTTGCAGGGTTAGTCTTAGTCATACACTGAGGATCTACTAATTTCGTCGTGATATGTATATCTGGTGAAAGTGGGTTTTCATTGCCACAGTGTAAGTTCAAGACAAAGTAGATGCTATAGCTAGCTTACGTCGCTACCACAGAAACCTCTCATGCATAGTAA
>Ga0325403_1006236_pt1 | contig 11331 bp, 7 predicted proteins | sample PopdelMetagenome_19_FD_205665 | JGI IMG/M metagenome (GOLD analysis project Ga0325403, IMG submission 205665) | Populus deltoides microbial communities from Bellville, Georgia, United States - Xylem-PdKOR-R4 | ecosystem: Host-associated > Plants > Phyllosphere > Stem > Wood/Secondary xylem...
GATGATTCTTTATGATTTATTTGGAAACTATATTTTAGCCCTCTTTTTTTTTATCTATTAGTTAAGCGGTTCTTTTAATTCTAGAAAAAATAATTTTAGCACCAAATTTTATTTTCATCATTTTCTAATTTTTTTTTTGTGAGGACAGAAAGAGGTTCGCTAGATTCCGGCCTAAAAATAAAAAGCTGTCATTGCGATGATTTCAACCACTAAAATGGTTGATTTTTATATTAAATAGTTACATGTGATGAGGGGAGTTCAAATTAGATGTTTTTGGACCTTAAAAGTGCATAAAAAAAGAGATAATTTTTGAAAGATTTTTTTTAGGATGATTTTGGATTTTGACATAATTTGTGTTTGTTTTTGGAGGTTATGGATTTGCTTAACAAAGTTTCTAAGGTTTTTGAGTAAGAAATGAGTTGAAAATTGGTTTATAAAAGGAAAAAATCATCATCCTTAATTTTTTTTAGCTATTGTGGTGGCCGGATTCTGAGGATTAAACAACATGTCATCTATTTTTTCGTCAAAAAATAAAACGTACAATACATTGTCCACCCCCATTAATTTCATAAAAAAATATGGTTCACGCGCAGATATTTTTTTTTTTTGGTCAGGCACCAGGCTTGGCTTTTCAAGCCCGCAATGCCTAGCCTCATTCTTTTTATTTTTATTTTTTCATTTATGTCTGGGTTAATACCCATTATTTGTGATTTTTTTTTTGTTTATTTAGGCTTTTTAAAACAATGATTATTTTTTTATTATATCGAGTATGTTTAATTATTCTATGATGTTAGTGTGATTCCTCTATAATTTTTTTGTATTTTATATAGATTAAAATTATTTTTAAAATTAAAAACATTTATTTTTTTGTAATATTTTTAATATGTGCAACCTTGCATAATTTTTTTTTATTTTGTTCGATAATGTTTTTTTATGTATGTGTTGATTTCTGTTGCGGATTGATTTTCATAAATAAATTCACTAACCAAGTAAATGGTCTATATTGTGATATTAAATATATTGACCTACATTCATCTCTTAATTTCTCTATTTTTTTTTTGTTATTGTTAACTAATTTTTTATTTATTTATTTACACAAATAATTATCAATTTATTTAATTAGATACTTGTATAGGATTTTTTTATTTATGTTTTGATTTTTTTTATAAAATAGCTTGTATAGCCATGGTTTTTTAAAAAATACAAATTTATGACTCGTAATAGCGCTCGAGTAAAATAGCTAGTGTATATATTATATATTCACAAAAGAAAAGTTTTATTTTTTCGACGTGAGATAAGAAACCTTTTCAATTTAGATACTTCAATTTAATACAAGAAGATAATATTTTTTCAATGTGGGATGAATTTTTTTTCAAAATAATCTTTTAAACTTTATTATTTACAACATGTATATATGACTTACTCTCACATTGATTGTTTTAAAAAAAATTTATATAAAATATTAAAACTTTAGATATTTTTACTTTAATTTTACCATGTTGATTTGGATCAACCCAACTAGAAGTCAACTCCTGGCCAGGTCAACGACGTTTGACAACTATGTTCCATGGTCTTCTTTGTTATTAGTTACGCCTCTCTCTCCCTCTTTCTTCCTCCAAAGTTCATAAAATAAAGTGGCCAGGTCCTGGGTTTACTCCCTAGAGGTCACCAATTCGAGTCTCACAAACCTTATGGCCACTAGAGGCTTACATGGTTGTTAACTTCGGGGTCCGTAAGATTAGTCGCGATACACGCAAGTTGGCCCAGTCACCCACATTAATAAAATAAAATAAAATGCATGATAACATCATGGATATTACTCCAGATACAAGAACCAATTGAGCTTGTATAGCCAGGGGTTTTTAAAAAGTACAAATTTATAACCCGCGGCAGCGCGGGAGTATAGCTAATATATATATTATATGTTCACAAAAAGAAAGTTTTTTTTTTTCGACGTAGGATGAGAAACTTTTTTAATTTAAATACTTTAATTTAACATGAGAAGATAATATTTTTTCGACGTAGGATGAGAAACCCTTTCAATTTAAATACTTTAATTTAACATGAGAAGATAATATTTTTTCAACGTGGGATGAATTTTTTTTTCAAAATAATCTTTTAAACTTTATTATTTACAACATGTATGGCTTACTCTAACATGGATTGTTTTTGAAAAAATTTATGTGAAATATTAAAACTTCAAATATTTTTACTTTAATTTTACCAAGTTGATTTGGATCAACTCTTGTAAACTAGAAGTCAACCCCTGGCCAGGTCAACGACGTTTGACAACTATATTTCATGGTCTTCTTTGTTATTAGTTACGCCTCTCTCTCGCACTCTCTTCATCCACAATTCATAAAATAAAGTGGTTAGGCTCTATGTGTGCTCATTAGAGGTCATCAATTCGAGTCTCACAAATCTCAGGACCACTAGAGATTTACATGGTCGTTAACTTCAGAACCCGTAAGATTAATTGAGGTGCACACAATCTGACCCGGACACCCATATTAATAAAAAAAATAAAAAAAATGCATGATAACAACATGGATATTACTCCAATACATGAACCAATTGAGCTTGTGTTTTAGTCTCAATATAAATTATTTTAATTTCTAGATTTTGTTTTTATTTACAAACCGATCTTACATGAAAAAAATTTGTCCTTATTAAAAATACACTCTAGTCTTTCTAATGGAAACCTTTTCCAATCAAGTCTTGACATGGAGTGTGTGTATACGCACATATATAATATGCTTGTAAGGTAATAATTCATTACAAATTTTAAAACTATATAACCAAATATAAAAATATAATAAATCATGTAATGATTTATTATCTCTAACTTAAAACGACATAAATATCATGCAATAACCATTGCTATCATCTTTAAAGATTTGACTGCCCAAATTATTTTTTTATTTTAAAATAAAAAGATTATTTAAATAACACATGATAAATGATGTTACACGTGTGGGGTATCTTAGCAATCATTCTTTTCGACCGGGATCTTTAGGTGTGGGTGGAAAGATTAAAAAAAATCTTATTATTTATTAAAAACAGATTTGGAATTGTCACCTAATATTTTGGTTATTAAAAACCATTACTGGTCTTTAGATTATGGACAAGAGGATTAATTGTATATAAGGATGACAATATCACCCCTGGTACATAAAGTAAGTTACATTGTTTATTTATCTAAATATTAATGTATTGTTTTGTTTTTCTAACATTTTATTTGTCTACTAGTCAAAGAAGGTCAACTTGCAGTAGAGCGAACCATGTTTTTATGAGTTGAGCCTAATCACTATAAAGCTAAAATATATTTTTGCATTTGTTTACTTTATTATTGAAAACATATCTTACGTATAAGTTCATAATTATTAGCATTAAAATAAACAAATTATTTTGTTTTTTTTAATTTATGCCAAGTCTTTGGTTTTAATAAACTTATTATTAAAATCGCGATACATGCAAAATATAATAAATATTTCTTTTTGGTATTTTCAAGAAATATTAAATCATTTAATGCATTTTTTCTTTTTTTTTCAAATTAAAAATGCAAACATGATTTTATTGGAGAAACCTAGTCATAAGCAATTTAAAATAATGTTGTATTTTTTAAAAGAAAGATTTTTGTTGTTTTTATTTTTATTTTTATTTTTTTAAAAAATACCAATTTATTTAATACTATAAAAATGCCTCATATTTATATTCACGATCTAAAAAATTAAATATGAAAGGGTAAAAAAATAATATAAAATACTTAGAATTAACTATAAAATGGTCCCTTAAAGGTTTGGAAAACAATCAAAATTAAACTAGAACTTGTTTGGGGAAAAAAAAATAAAGTTATGAAAAATATGTTATAACATGTTCTCTAAACACGTACTTAGCTAAAAAAAACCACAAAATTAAAAATTGCTTTAGGAATTAAAAAAAAAAAGCATTTTTTCTCTGACAGATTTTAACTCAACCTTGAAGGGCCCGCCCAGACACATGAACTAGGCTTCCTAACCCTGGTTCATGACCCAAACAATACAGCACACAAAGCAATCAAGACCAATCCAAGGTTATTACACATGATCCAAAAAAGAAAACAAAGCCCAACTTTTCATGACACAAATCTAATGACCCAAAGCCCAAGATAAAAAAGAACGCAGCCCAAGCATAGCCTATGTAATCAACAAAAACAGAGCCTGTAGAAATAATTAACTCAGCTCCTGCAATCAACAGAGACAAAAGGCTTAGTCCAGATACTCTCTCTAGCCTTGGTTAGAGCTGACTCCAGAGAGGTCAGAGAGAAGAATGATAGAACCAACGAGCTGAAGCTTTACAGGGACGACGTGAGGAGATTCTGGTCTGCCTTGGGTTATGATTCCGGTGATGAACGCCTCAGGTCATTAGGCTAAAGCGTGAAGGACTGAAAGATGATGACTAGGCGTCGCCGATTCTATGGGTTTTTTTGTGACCACTGTTAAAAAATAGAGCTATTTACAACTACTTCATCCATTACAAATAAAATTAAAATTCATTGTTAAAAAAATTTAGTTATGAAATCAGTAACAAATAATATTAGATGCATATTTGTCATTACTGATCTATGAGCAACGAAAAATCTATTGTTGACATTAAGCAATAGACAATTCGTTGCTGATTATATGAACAAAATTTCCATTTCTAATAAATTAATATTCACAATTAGCACTAATTATATGATTTATTTAATTAATTTATATCATTTTTTACCCAACTTTTTAATTTTTTTAATTAATTATTTATGGATATTTTGAAAGTAGTAGAATATGTATAAAAACATACATTAATATTTAAAATTACTTTATTAACAATAATAATAAATGGAATAGAAATAAAATTCATAATACAATTAAAAATGAACTAGGATACGATGATTCTACAAATATATAAAATTATTTTTTTTTATCTCCTCTTCTTTCTTTTTTTTTAACTTATTTTGTAATGCATGATAAGATAAACTGGAATATGATAAAAAATGCATATTATTGGAGACTCTGCATATAAGGTGCAGCACATACCTTATCCTTTGTAACTACTCCTAAAGCCACACTTCAAGTTGCTTTATTAAATGAAGGATGATTTTTTCAATTAGATTTTAAATTAGCAACTAAATTATTATGTTACTAAAATCTGATGTTAATAGCCCTAATTGTTAATAGTGAATAATGTTAGTGTTGACTTGATAGAAGATAGAGTGTCATCTCTCGTTCAATGGGAGGGGATAATAGGTCATGGCTGGTTATTTGATGGGTTTGGATTTGAACTTCAACTTTCTTTTCATTAAGGGTTTATTTAAAATTGTGGTAATAATTACGGTTTAAAGTATTTTTTGTTTAAAAATATATCAAAATAATATTTTTTTTATTTTTTAAAAATTATTTTCGATATAAGCACATCAAAATGATTTGAAAACATATAAAAAAAATTTTCAGCAAAAAACGTTTTTCAAAATTTAAGGGAACGCGGTTTGCACCACGTTTCCAAACACGCTTAAATCTTTCTTCAGTCTATCTTGTCAAAATATCTCAATTTAACTATTTTTCTGATATTTTTACTTGTTATGGCCTAAGAGCTTATATCCTCGTGTCTCGATTTTTTTTTAATTTTGATTTTTTCATGATTTTTTCTGAATAATAAAAGATATATATATTATGAAACAATGTTTGGGTAAGTTGTGTGTATTAACTAATATTTTAAAACGCGTGGGGAAAGCATTGTAGTTTCTTCCACATGTTTTTTTTCATTTTTTTGTGTTTTGTCTTTCTTTTTTCTTTTTTTTTTCCCCACATTTTTTTTTCTTTTTTTCCCAAGATTGTCTTCTTCTTTTTTTATGTTTTTTTAAATTATCTTTGTCGAATTTTTTTAATATTGAACTGGTTGAAAATTTAGTTGTGAAGTTTTTTTCTTTAAAACATTATAGATTACTACAATGTTTCCCTACATGTTTTTTTTTATGATTTTTATGGAGCTGGTTGAGAATTTAGTTTTGTAGTTTTTTTTATTTAAAACATTGTGGACTGCTACAGTGTTTCCCCACATGGTTTTTTTTCCTTTTTTTATGATTTTTTTTCCAGAATTGTCTTTGTTGATTTTTTTTCTTTTTATATTGAGTTGGTTGATAATTTAACTTCTTAGTTTTTTTTTTAAATACTATAGATTGCTACAAAGTTTCCCCACATATTTTTTTTTGTTATGATTTTTTTAAAATTGTCTTTATTGATTTTATTATTTTTAATATTGAGCTAGTTGAGAATTATAACTATAGATTTCCTCATGAAACTCTATAGACTGCTACAATGTTTCCCTGGATGGTTTTTTTTCTTTTTGTTATGATTTTTTCTAAAATTTTTTTTGTTGATTTTATTTTTTTAATATTAAACTGGTTAAGAATTTAGCTTTGTAATTTTTTAAAAAAAGTATTATAAATTATAATAGTTTTTTTTCATATAATTTTTTTTATAAACCCATAACTACGTATAAGCATGTCACAAGTACGCGTGTTTGAGCAGGGTGTCATGCTTCGATCACATAATGGAATGGACCAAAACACGCCTTTGAAGTCCCAATTGCCCACAATCTGCAAGAGAAAAGAACGCAGACAGGAATTTCAGAAATGAAGTCGGTAAAAGATATACATGAATTGATGGGTGTAGATGCTTCGATCATATCACGGAAGAGAACAAAAAAATATTAATTTTTAAAATATTTTTTATTTTAAAATATATTAAAATAATATATTTTTTTATTTTTAAAAAATTATTTTTAAAATCAACACAACAAATCAATTTAAAATGTATAAAAAATATTTAATTTTTAACAATTTTTATTTTTTTATAAGTTATTTAAAAACTCGAATCTCACGCAAAATACATAGACTGAACTTTTTATAGGTTTGATTTTAAAGAAGATTCTACCCATTACAAGCTTAACTATATTTTAAATTCTATTCTCTTTACATTTTACATTTTATAGGTATAAAAAATTTACCAATAATCTATTACATAAAAGTTAATATTTGTATAGAAAATATTTATTCTTCATTAATACTATTAAAAAAAATTACATTTAATCTATTTTTTTTCATAAAAATACAAGATTCACGTGCTATAAATACTTCATAAATCATTTAAACTCTAAATTTATAATTTTTTTTATTCTCAATATTTTTAATATATATATATTTTAAATATCTTTCTCTAAAAAGATATTTAAAAATATAAGAATTCTCAAAATTATAAAAAAAAAACTTTTTATAAATATCAGATACTTTGATTTACCAGTATCAACCGGCTACTAGCCATCTTAACAAAAATAAAAATTTTTATTAAAACTAAAAAGTTAATTAATTATTCAATACATAAACTTTAATTTTAAACTCATTGGATATTTTGGAATATTATCTCCCAGAGAATGGCATTGTTCCATAGCGTGCATAAGAAACATGTCGGCCTAAAAGGCTAAAACCAAAGTCATGATATGTTTTCGTATGTCAACATTTACGACACATTTGCCTATGATATTTTGTAATAATATAATATAATGGAATAATTCATTACATTCATTTATTTAGTTGCAAAACTTTCTTGTAAAATAATTGAAGTTTGATAAAATTTCATTCTAGTCCTTTAAGTTTTAGTATAATATAACATTAGTTTCTAGATTTTATTTTTATTTACAAATTGATCCTCGAGGTTTTTTATCCTTATTAAAAATACACTTTAGTCTCTGTGATGGAAAACTTTTCCAATCAGGTCCTTACATGGCCACTCTTAATCATATAATGGTTAATATATGTTTTTTTTTAATAAATAATGCCTGTAGTGTAACAATTCATTACAATTGTAATGTTCCATTACATTACGATTTTAAAATTAATTAAATAATCAAATACAATAAATCATTACATCATGAAATTTATCACTTTTTTTACTGTTATCTTTAAAGACTTGACCGCCCTAATTAATTTTTAGATTTGAAATAAAAAATTATTTAAATAACACATGATAAATTACATGAACAAATTCAGAAAAATAATTGATGAAGTATCACACTAGAAAAAATATAAAAAGTAGAAATATGTTTGAGCTTAATAATGCATCGATAACCCTATGGTCACACACGGCCAAAGAAAGCCTATGAGTTGTTCCAAGAGAGTCAATGGGCTCGAATTAAATTGCTGCAATATTTCCTTTAGGCCGAACCATTCTTAAAAAAAAAAAAAAAACGTTTGGCGAACTTCAATTTCTGTTCAATTTCTCAAGAATGCAAGGCTCAACTCTATTGATATTAGGTTGATATTTAGGTTGATATTAGAGTTAGAAAAAAACCAAAAAATTGATTAAATTAATTAAATTAAAAAATAATTGAAAAAATCGAACCGTGAAAAAAACCGATTAAAATTTTGAAAAAACCAACCAATTCGGTTCGGTTTTATAATCCTAAAATCGAAAAAACCGAACCGAACCCAAACTAGAAAAAAACCGGAAAAAACCCAAGCTAAACCGGAAAAAAACCAAGCCAAAACTAAAAAAACGGGTCTCGGTTCATTTTTTTAAAAAAAGTTTGATTTGATTACTCTATTTTTATAAAAACCGAACCGAACTGAAAATAATCACCCCTAATTGATATATAATCGGTCTATTAAAACATGGTTATAATTAAAAGATTTATTATTTTACGAATAAATAAATTTGTTTCTAAAACAAAACATGGTATTATTTGTATTAAACTAACAACAGAAATGTTTATTGTGGATGTTATATTTTTCCTGCTGAAAATGATAACTTTATCTATTAATTATTTTAATAAATCACATAAATACCAAAGATGTTAGTATTTTAAGTAACTCAATTTCAATTTTTTATTTATATTATTGGTTATATTTTTATTATTTTTATTAATATAATGTGTGTGTGTTATTTCAATATTTAACAATTATTTTTTAAAAAAGTTGAAGAATTCCTTCAACTTTATTGTACTCGAGTTCGTGGTCTAGCAGGAGAAGTGATTTGTTGTTTTTTCTATACCCGGATTTAATTCTGTCTATGCATACCTGTCATTTCCGTGGTGTCTTGCCTATTCACTAGGCTTGCAGGATATTCAGTGGACCTAGAAATTAGATGTGGTATGCGTAAGATGGTCCGTATACCTAGGGTTATAAAAAAAAATAGCTTTTATCATCAAATATATATATAACATGTAAGATTAATGAGACGCATCGTTTAATATAAATAAAATATCTTTAATATACTATATTTCTTATTAGTTATTTTACATATTTAAAACACAATAATATAATTTAACTAAATACTATTTAATTGCTTTAAATATTTATAACTACAATAGTATATTGAAAATAATTAATTACTGTGATATTGCCATGATTTGCACGACACCCTGAATATCCAGACAAAACCATTGATCATACTTGTTTAGCAAGCTGGAACTCAATATTCAAGAGAAATTGATCCAATGTTTCCTCCCATGTGTCTCCCCCAGATAGTGCCGCGAAAGCCTGAAGAAATTAGGGATTCTCAGTAATCCTACCAATTCGACCAATATAATATAATCTATGATGCATCCAAATAAAATGTATCTGAAAAAAACTTCCATGATGGATAAAAAAAAAAACAACTTCTGGACTAGGGCTACAAGCTGGAACTCGATATACAACTGAGGCCTCAGAATAATAGGTCCAAGTATAATACTATATATTAATTCAATATATATTATTTTGATTGAAATATTATTTAAAATATTACAATGGTAATATTTTATTTTAATCTATTCTCTTTACAAAACAACAAGATTTATAGACTATAATACCACATGAATTCTTCAAATCAAAGGTAGACAATCTTTTTATTCTTAATATTTTCAGAGTTTATCTCTTTAAAATATCATTGTATTTTCTTTTTCTATAAAGTTATTGACTTTACCATTAAAAAGTCCTTATATCCATCAAATAAAATCCTTTGCATGTATAACATGCTACTACCACAACTATCATCTAATTTGACTTTCCAGCTATTACCTGCTACTTCCAACAATCTAGGTTTTTTTTTTTTATCAAGGTACCATACATCTTGGTTAGAAAAGATGAATCAGATTACTTAAACTAAGAATGTATCTTTATAAATAGACACCCACGTTAATAAAAAAACAAAATATATTAATAAATATCTTTAATATACTATAGTTCTTATTAGTTATTTTACATCCTTAAAAACACAACAGTATAATCTAACTAAATGCAATTTAATTGCTTTAAATATTTATAACTACAATAGTATATCAAAAATAATTAATTGTTGTGATGCTGCCATTATTGATTGCATGACACCCTGAATATCGAAAGAAAACCATCGAAAAAACCTGTTTAACAGGTTAATTTTGTCCTCTTCTTGTAAAATATTCCAGAGAGGCTGACCCAGTTTTTCCTCTCACGTGTCCCCCCAGACAGTGCCGCTTAAGCCTCGAGAAATTCGGGACTCTCATGTCTTCTGATCTGCAAATACCAGGAAGGACACGTTGCTTATATTTAAAGCAATCTAGTGATTGTAACTATTCAACCAATAGAATATAATTTACATATTGAAACGTCAAAACCATTATTTATATAATTTATTCTCATCAATGCATTAAAAAAAAATTAAATATATGAGTTTTCAATTTCAAACAATAGAGTATAATTTTTTAAAATTTAAAACTTTCTCGACCAATTGAGTACTCTCTCTTTTTATTAATTATTATTACCAACTTTACTTTTATTTTTATTAATATTATCATCCACCCCACTAACTGTATAAAATGCACTCAATTGATTAAAAAACGCAAACGGTCAACTAATTAAATGATAATTAATTAATTTTTTTAAAAAAATTGTTAGCACTTAAGACGCAAATAACGAGTATTGACATTATTTTCATTAAAAAAATCTCAAAAAGGTATATGCCCATTACACGAGGAATAAAGTTTCCATTGCTAAAAAAGGGTGGAGTCACTGCAGTGGTTCTGGTTCTACTAAAGTATTCTGGGTTCTGTATTTTACCTCTCAAACACTGTAATTTTACCCCACGAATATTAATTAAGAAAAAACTATAGAATTTTTAAATTTAGTTTTTCAAATATTAATTACAAAAAAAAATTACTAAACACAATCTAAAAAGGTATTTGACTTTGTGTTACAATCACACTTTGCAAATCTTTGAATTTTTCTAGCGTAAAGTTAATTTATTGTGTTTTTAAATGTCCTGGTATAAAAAATAAATTTAAAAATATATATTATTATGA
>Ga0325403_1006241_pt1 | contig 11324 bp, 4 predicted proteins | sample PopdelMetagenome_19_FD_205665 | JGI IMG/M metagenome (GOLD analysis project Ga0325403, IMG submission 205665) | Populus deltoides microbial communities from Bellville, Georgia, United States - Xylem-PdKOR-R4 | ecosystem: Host-associated > Plants > Phyllosphere > Stem > Wood/Secondary xylem...
ATAATTATAATAAATTTTATTTTTTAATGTGTTTTAAAAATATAATCAATTTTAAAGAATATATTTTTTTATAATTTTAATATGTTATTATTAAAAATAAAAAATTATTTTGATATATATATATATTCTTAAGAAACAATGTAACAACTAAGACACTTCGAGTGTGTTTGGTATTGCAGTAGCTGTTATGGTTGTTGTTTGAAAAAAGTTGTTTTATAAAAAGTACTTTTATTTGATGTTGATTTGAAAAAATAAGTGTTTGGTTAAAACTGTGATTGAAATTGATGTTTAGCAAAAAGTAGTTTAATGTGTTTGGTTAAGAATACTTTGGAAATTGAGGTTATAAAATAATTTAAAATATATATATATATATATATATATATATATATATATATTAATATTGATGGTTTTTAATTTAAAATTTTGTAGATTTAACTATTGATATTACATCATAAAATAAATAATACTTTATATAAAATATTTTTTATTATTCCATTAAAATATCTACAATTCTGCAAATGCTACGTCATCAAGCGATCTTTGTCTAATTTATGTAGTTAAATATTAAATAATATTAAATACTAGTTTTTCAAATAAAATACAATTAAAATAATAAAAAATAATTTTTATTTTACTGGATCGAACCCGTTTTAATATATTTTAAGTTTTGAACCGGAACCGGTTCGGCCAGAATAATACAGCATGCTACACTGCTGCACTGTTTATGCCAATTAATTTGCTTGATGTGCGAAAGCATGCAGCAGAGAGGGAAAAACGTAACAGAAAGCATGTAAATTCTGCTTCAACAAAATCGTATTTTCAACATAGATAATGATAGGTTCCATGTATAAAAATCACGGCTCATTTCTTAACCAAACACTATATTGTCACTGTTATATGCCAAACGTAGCTGTAAACTCTTAGCCAAACAGACTCGAAGTTGACGGGCACTGTTTGGAGGTAAGGTATTTTTAATTTTAATTTTAATTTTAATTTTATTTTTTATTTATATTGTTGTTTGCAGCAATAAAATAAGAAAGATTTAAAGAAATGGAAGAACGGCGGTAATGGAAAGGACAGGGAGAGGGAGGCGGTGGTGGGCTGCCCATTAGCTACAAGCCAGTGCATTCTTTGTCATAGGCCAGCCTACACTTGCACATGTGGATTAATATTCTCTCTTTATTTATTCTTTTGGCTACAATTTCTACTTTAATCACATTAAAAATCTGTCAATCCCTAATTTCGAGGGATATTAACGACGTGAAAGGAATTGTTAATTATGGTTAGTGAAACAAGTAATAAAATAATATTAATGAGAAATAGGGAAGATATAAACATTTTTTAAGAGTTGATATAAAAAATATTATTTTTAATTAAAAAACACTTTAATAAAAACTGTTGAATTTATTTATTTATTTATTTTGTTATAAAATCCAAAGAAAAGAGTAAATACTTGACCTGGAAAAGATGAGCAGAGGCCCCTATGTTGGCAGCTGGTCGTCTTGGTTTGTTCCTGTTTTTATTCCCTTATGGGATCTGTCGGCAAATGCCTGCCTAACTACTGCTAAATTAAACATGATTTGAGGTGGCAGTGCTCTCTATTTCTTGATTTTGTCGGCTGCTAATTTAACTCGAGGAAAATTCTTTTTTTTTTTTTTTGTATTTAAAGCATTGTTCAGATCATCTCTTATAACTTTTCTGTAAAATATCTTTTAATGACCAATGAATTAATAACGATGGTGATTGAGGAGCAAGATAGGGGTGGTGTAAACAACGATGCTGGGTGGTGACGACGACGGAGATAATGGTAAAAATTATGGAATAATATTGTGAATTGATTAATATTTATTTAATATTTTATAAATTTTAAAGAGTTTAAATTAATTTTTTAATAAATAAATTGAATTTAAAATTTAATTATAAAATATTTTACATTAATTAATTTTGTTTTTGTAAATTATTATGCAAGAATCAAAAACATGTAAAAATATATTTTTTATAAAATGTTTTACACATAATCACAAAAGAAGTAGTAATCTTTTCCAATTTTTTTGAACATGAGCACAGCGGTCAGCTTGGTTCAATGATTTTTTTTTTAATTTTGATTTTTTTTAATTTTAAATTACTTTTTTAATGTTTTTTTCTGTTTTGATATGTTGATATTAAAAATAAAATTTTAAAAATAAAAAATATTATTTTGATATATTAAAAAAAAACATTCTAAAAGTTATCTTATCCCAAACCCAATTCAACATGCTCAGGATGAAATTGAGAGAGATTTAATTTTTCTATGTAAAAGTAGTCTTAGAATAATGTCAGCCACGCATGTAAATGCATAGAATGAACACAAGCCCTCTCTATGGCCACAGAATGCAAACAGTACATAAAGGTTCGGTGCACTATCAATGGTGTTGAGAAAAAAAGAATAAGAAGCTCACAAATAATTATAGCACTGAGAACAGAACGCCACAACCAAAATCAGATGACCAGATTCCATGCTTCATGCCCCCATTAAATCATTAATTATACCAAAATATAAATAAAAAATAAAAAAATATGATTGAATGAGATATCAGACACCGAAAGGCCATTGAACCTTGAGCTCTTATAAAACTACAAGATCCATGCGTCGTGATCAGTATGGCATAGAACCTTTCAGTATTATTTAAAACGGAAACAGCTTGCTCCATGAAAGCCGTTCTGAGCTAAATGCTGATCAGGGAATTCTTTACCTGTTGACAAGAACTGTGTCGCCAAGACTTTCCATCACGCTACTAAAGGCTGACTGGAGGTCTTCGAGAGCTTCTTCTTCATTCTCCAAGTTTGATACCTCCTAATTTTACAAGTAAATTTAAAAAAATCGAAGAAACAGATATCAAAGTCAAGCAGAGTTAAAGGCAAATATATCCAAAGTCGAGCCAATTTAGGAAACACGCACAAACCAACATATAAAACATGAACTGCACATAAATAAAATTACAATGGTCTTGTTGTGTGAGGCAGGATTACAAGCTCTAAGTAGATGATCTGAAGATGTGGGTGTTATCTAAATAACACCAGGTAGCTAAGTTAGTGTTGTGTTTGAAGGGTGTATTTTGTATTTTTAAGAAAAATGTTAAAAGAGTAATTGTAGATATATAGTTGTGAATTAGAATATTAATCTCTTTCTTCTTCATTTTACCATAGGAAAAAAAATTTCAGGACTATCTCATTATGAATTATTGATAACTGAGACAAGCGTAGCTTTTTACATGTACTCTTTACGATGTAATAAATGAATGACACTGATAAAGCGTAGATAAAGGTATAGTCTACACAACATGATATCATCCTGGACATATGATGAGTAGTCGACATGAATAATAATAAATTAGAGAGAAATAGGAAAGAGAGAGGGAGAAAAGAGAAGAAGAAGACTGAGTTGTTCGATTGAACCAGGTCTAAAAAGAGTTAAACTAAGCCCAATGTAGGCTCAGTCGAGTTCAATTTGACCAAGGTCAAACCAAATCCCATGTTGGACTAGATTTGACCATGGTCAAACCGAGATCAATATGGGCCTGATTGGACTCAATTTGACTAGGGTAAAATCGAGTCCAAAAGAAGTCAAACCGAGCCCAATATGGGTTTAGTTGCGTTTGATTTGACCAAGGTCAAACCAAACCCCATATGAATAGTCAAACCAAACTTAAAAGGAGTCAAACCAAGCCCAATGCGGGTTTGGTTAGGTTTGGGTTGACCAGGGTCACCAAGCCTAAAAAAAGTCAAACCAAGCCTAAAAAAAGTCAAACCAGGTCCAAATATGGGCTTGGTTGGGTTCGGTTTAATCAGGGTCAAAATGAACCTTATATTATGCTCTGTTAGATCATGGTCAAACCAACCCCAAATGAGTCAAACCAAGCTCATGAGCTTAACTCAAACCTGTGCCAGATCTGTTTTTTTCCTTTTTTTTTTGCAACTTGTATCATCATATACCCTTAGATAAATTTTTAACATTTTGTTAAAAATTTGAATTACACATATCGTATTATAATGTGAGTGATGAATTTTCGATACCTAATAACACATGCCAAGGCATGGTCCATTTTGAAAAAAATAATGCTTGACACGTGAGTCTGCAAAAGTTGTTATCGTGTAGTTGTTGATGGGTAAACACTTCATTTGTGATATGGGCCTGTATAGTTGAGAGTATCAATGAGCATTTGTTTTGACATGTCAATAATGTACATTACTTGTGTAGGGCTTAACAATGAAAAATAGAGAAAGAGGGGACCAAAGACATTGCTATATGATCAATCCTCAAACATTCCTAAATAAGCTTTTTGGTTATTGTTTCCGAGTATGAGATTTCTACTTTGGAAAACCAGGTGAGGATCACTTCTTCTCTTGCTTTTTGCTTCTTATTTGCAATATGTCAAAGAAGATGAATTGTTTGCTTAAGGGTAATTTTGGTAAATGAGATTCTCAGGCCAACAAAAATGGCAAATCTAGTCTTTCCCATGCTGCTAATAATGTTAGTGGAGTTTGGTCCTTTCCAAGATGGTGGGAGGCGTCCATCTTTTAGATGTCAAATAATCCAAACCATCTAAACTAATAACTCACATGCCAGTACAATTACCCTTACTAATATTATTAGCATAAATATAAGAATGACAATAGGGTACAATGCTAAAGCACCTTTCTCTCATGAAAGGATAAGTAGAGCATCTGATGTACCTAATAAGGAGTTAGAGATAACTACTCCTTTATGTATATTTAAATTCAGATATTCATTACCTTTATATGGCTTCGTAAAAGAGTTGTTTGAGTATTACAACTTATGTGTGAGTCAGTTGCATCTAAATGGGTGAATGTCACCAACATGTTTTGATAAATATGTAAAACTTATGGGTTAATTTCTTATTATGGAATTATTTATGTACTGTTTTACTTTATCAGGTTCTTTGAAAGGTGGAAAAAAGGTGGCTTGGTTTTACACTTTTACTAAAAGAAGGAACTAAAACCCTTGAATGATATTTTTAAAGGCAAATCCTTGTCAGTAAAAAGATGGAGATACGAGAAGGTAGTGGTTAGCTATAGGGGATTGACAACCTCCCTAGATAATGTATAAGGGCATTTCTCAATTTGGAATATGGCTATTAAAGATAACATCGCTCCTTAAAACCCATATGAGATATAAGTACTTTTGTTAGCTGAAAGGTTATCTTTGAAGGGAAAAAAAAGAGATTATATGGTATGAATACTAACTGTTTCTTATCTTTTTTATGTTTTTTTACTTTCATACTCATATCTTTCATGCAATCTTATAGATGACCCATGAAAATCAAGAAAGAGTATAGCTCAAAATCTCCTTCAAATAGTTCTACATCATCATTAGAGAATGTTTATTTGCTTGATATAGGACATTATAATATTGATGCTAGTTCTGGTTTCGTGTCATTTTCTCCTGTCATGGTAGAAAACTAGCTTACTCTATGATAAACTATGATTATTGAGAGAGAGCAGTTATGACTTTTATATTCAGTGAAAACCCTCAGCTTTGGATCACCAGGGTAGAGCCATTTATGTTTTTACTAGGATGTCCTAGTTTCCTTGGGATTTAGAGAAGTTTGATAGAGGTGATTTGTTTACCCAAATTAGAAGCCAAGTGATGAATATCTTTATGGTAAAAACATAATCCTACTTTCCCTGTTATCCTCTATATCTGCTCCAATATTGATATATGATTTTTTTTCTTTAGAATTTTCAAGTCCAATCAAATATTTTAAGGAGATGGAAGGAATAAATGAATCGAATATATAGTTTGTTGATAAATGCCTAGAGTGTGATTAATGTTTTGAAGGTGAGTCAAACCAAAGCTCAAGAGAAAATCAAAACTTTGAAGACCTCTTATAACCTCACGCGTTAAAAAAGATATCAATTTAATGTAGATCTTAATTCCATCCGTGCACTGGAAATTGAGTATAAAAGAGTGGTAGACGAATGCAATGGTAAGATTGAAAAATTAGAGAAAACAATTGAAGATAAGTATAATGCACTAATTGATGTTCGACATAAGTTTGATGAGACTTGAGTTGAATGTGAACATTGGATGTTAGAATACGAGTATTTGTACTCCCTGGAAAAAATACTGATGCATTTACAGCTGTTTATCTTGGTTCCACTGTGTATAATACCTTTTTGGGAGATTAACTAATTGACCAAAAAGAGAATCTTCATTTCTAGAATAAGTTTAGGAACCTTAATGTTGATTTCTCTTATACATTTATGGAGGTTTCTGATTTTAATGCCCAACATCCTCACAAAGATCAAGTTGCCTCCCAAAGCCAATACCTGTCTGAATCTCCTACTGATAAGTGAAAATGACCATTTTGAATTTCTTGCATTTGAATCTTTTGAGAGCATTACTGACTTTTGTTTTCACAGTCGCTTGTAACATGTATTTTCATATAATGATTTTTTTTCATCAATAAAACAAATTGAACTTCTTCACTTTCATCACTTGTTTATAATCTTAGAAGGCAAATAATGGAGACAAATAACCTAAAGAGAAATGACTTGTTGGGTTCTGTTTGACCACTTGAAGATGTACTTCAGTTACATTCTCCTATATTGTCTATAAGTCTCTAGAATCTCCAATCAGATATATCTCTAAAGTTTATGTCTCCTATATAAAATTTAATGAAGTGTTATTCTTCATTTTTCTCCTAGTTATTTCTTTAAGTTAATCTCCATTATAAAGGTGAAATTATCTCCAATGTGTCTCCAGGTTATTTTTTACTAAGTTGATCATATGTTTAATTTTTTTTCATGCTTCAGTTTTCTCCGATTAAGATTCAACTAACTCTTTAGGACCCAATTTTCTCCAGTTTAGGTTTGGTCCGACCGAGCCCAAACTAGGCCCAACAATGGGCTCGGTTGATCGAACCTAGCTTAGGTTCGATCCAACCAAACCTAAGTGAGCCCAGCCTTGGCTCGACTGACCAAACCCATTTTAGGTTCGGTTTGGTCAAGCCTAAGTTTTGGCTTTGGTTTGACCATTATGTTTGGTCCAACTAAGCCCAGATAAGGCCCTGTCTTGGACTCGATCAAATCAAGCCCAATGAGTCATTTATCTTCGGGTTATTTGTCTCCGACTCTTCATTATTTGCCTATCAAAACTATAAACAAGTAATAAAAATGAATAAGTCCAACCTATTTTATCAATGAAAAGAAGATCATTACATGAAAATACATATTACAAGCCATTGTAAAAAAAATCAATCATACTCTTAGAGATTTAGAGGTGAGAAATTTAAAGTGGTCATCTTCACTTATCAGTGAGATAATTGACTAGGTACTGGCCTTGGGAGCAACTTGAGCTCTATGAGGATGTTGGGCATCAAAATCATAAACCTCTTTAAATGTACGGGAGAAACTTGTTGACCTTTAAAGTCACACATTTATGATTTTATATATTTTGATGATAACAATAAAATAAAAAATGGATTAATAATATTATTGGTTAACAATAAGCTTTAAACATGTTTTATACAAAAAAAAAAAACATATCAACAAGCATGATAAATCTCATGAAGAAATCAATCAGAAAGTCCAAAAAGAAAACAAATTGAAGATTTATATCAAGTATTTATTTTAGTGCTTATATGTAAATCTTTATATCTTACTTGATAGCACAATTAAATAAATCTTTATATCTTACTTGATCACACAATTAAAATGATCTTATGCACTTCACTCTGCATGCATTAAAAATAAAAAAGAGGACATGCACTTTCTCTAATAAAGAGAAAAGAAGGAAGAAAAAAAAGTAACCACCGGTGAAAAACTGATAATCATCCGTCGTCACATGCCAAACTAGGAGGAAAAGGACGCAATGACGCTTCCAAAGACACGTCGAAAGGCAAGGTTTAGCCATCGAGTGATGTCACACACGCCGCCCAAATGATGTAGATGCCACCCACGTGTCAGCGTATAATGACCACGCACCAACTGCTTTTCGGAATAAAAAATTAAAAATTCAACATAAAAATATCAAAACACCCCTCATTATTTTGGAAATTACAAATAAACTCATGTGAAATAACAAAAACACCTCTAAATGTTTTTTTTTTTGTCCTTTCTAAGGGCAAAGATGTGTTATAATTGTAGCCTAATAAAGAAAAAACCAAAAAACCCTTGATCAATAACTATAGGTTTTTCTTTTTACCTTAATAGAAAATAAATATTTTTATTGTATTAAAGTTTGTGAAAAAACAAAAAACTTTTGGACAATCATTCTAAATTTTACTAATTTAAGAGGTAAAAACATAATTTTACTGTTAAAAAGTTTTAAAAAAACTTAAATACTGCTAAATAATCTTTTAATGACAGTGAACTACTAGAAAATATCAAATTACGCCACTATTTCCCAGTGAAGACTAAAATAATAAATCTACTATAGCAATCCACGATAACCTTATCGGCCGCGCGCTATATATTGAGTTAAATATATCCCTATGAATGAGTGGCTGCTCCCATCGTGATGCAAATATGTCATCACGCAGGCCCAGCCAATCAGTTTAAAGTCTCCATCCTTTCCAGTCTCACACCATATATCCTTCAAAACACTTCACCCATCTCAACACGCGATCCGATCCTAGTAATTGAATCAAATTAGAGTCCCTGAAGTAGGCTGGAGAAAAGTTTCAATTCAGATACATTTTAGAGGCGCAAATGTAGAAAGATTACAAAGACATCACCAAAATTGAATAATGTGAAATTTTATAAAATCAAAGTGCAATCAGTTTTAACCTAACCATTATATTACTTATCTGATAGTTTCTTTCATGGAAGCAAGTTCGAATCTGATTCCGATTTATTTAGTTTTTATATAACAAACAAATAAAAAAAAACCCTCCTCTGTTGCATAACCCAAAATCCAATCAATGAAAAAAAAAGTGTAATAAACATAGTATGTAAGAAAAACTTAGTTTACTAAATGGGCAGAAACAAATAAATTATTTATGAGTGGGTGATAATAATATCACTCGACCATCGACAGTGGCACTCACTACTAGTGGAGTGCTGTAATGCAAGTAGTTCAGGTGGCAAGAGAATTAAACGATTTACTTGAATAGATTTTTCAGAAAAGAAGAAGAAGAAGAAGCATTTAGAGTAGCAGGAATAAGATCCGGAAACGAAGAAAGTGAGGCCATTGTACTGGTAAATTTTGCTACAACTACGCTAATTTAGGCGATAAAGATTTTGATAAATATCAAGGGGCCACACTTTTAAAGTAGATATTACCATAGACAATATTGATCATCCAACTTTGAAATCATTGTGCCTTGCTTTGTGTTTGTCAGGTGATAAAAAATAAATGACACATCACTATAAAGAAGCTTCATGTGGAGCAACATCTGCAAAGTTGAGACAATGTTTTACAACTTCGATAATATTTTGATTCCAAATGTTGTCGAGGAAAGTACTCCCATCAATTTACCTTTTGTACTCAATGAACCAAATCATTATTGCAAAGCGAAAGGCTAGAATACCTGTGCCGCCACTCCAAATGCGAATATTTGTTACAATTCACCCATTTGATGAGATAACCAAAAGTTGGAAGCCTAGCAAACATAAGATTGGAACAAAAGGAAATCTCACGAATGCAGTGAAAGAAGCTGTTTTTACTCAAGTTGCACCTCTCTCCTTGGGGGATCAATTTGCAAATAGGTGTACGGCTCTGTTGGCTCCTCCCTGCATAACCACACAACTTGTCACGTGCTCTTACTACTACCACTACTGGAAATTTGTTTTTTTGAAAAAACTAACACTATTGATGATGCAGCCATTTACACTCATAAACATCAAAGAGGTATGTAGTATGAAGATGAGCTTAAGTGCCATCACTAGGGGTGTGTAACCATGGCAGTTCTCAGATTGTGGGATTTGACCAGAGTACTGAGATAAAGCAACTTAAAATGCTTTGTCAGTGTTTCTTAAAAAATTACCAATCAAGGGCTCAAGTGGCATTCCAGAGAAGTCATGGAAACTAGTTGAGAGCACAGACAAGGATACTCCAAATCTAAGCCAAAACATACCCAGGTTTAGAGCGCATGCATTGCCAGAAGAGCTTGAAAGGTCCAGGAACTGTCTTAAACGGGTTCCCCTCAAAACAAGCCTACACCATAGGAAAACAAAATGACACATTTAGAACATATAATGAAAAAGCAATGAAAATTTTTTATTCACACTAACAACCCCCCCCCCCCCCAGCATAGTACATCCGTAAGGCAAAACATCATGTTCATGGCTGATGAAAAAGTAAAATGGTCCTAAACTTTCTTTTTTATAGGAAGTGCCAGCATGGCCAGAGAAAACAGATAACCTAATTGTTTCCACATACAGCAGCTGATACAGATCTATCATAATCTTTAGAAGTCAGTATCAAATATCAATAAAAATATTTTTATTCATCTAATGAAAAAAGAGACATTTTCCAGAATTTTTATGATGTATTTTACTTCTAGTTTATGATATCATTTTCAGAACCAGAAAAATAATATCAGTCTAGGATTAATAGTTTTATTTGAATATTATGAAATAGGTTCAGTTTATTCCCTTGAGGAACATAAACATCGTGCAACTCCACTAAATTTCCAAATAGAAGTAAAGCACTAAGCAGACATTAATGTAAAAACCACGGTGCAGGGACAGTTTCTCCCACTGGTTTTGCATTGGACAGCATTATTCTACAGCTGCATGGCTACATATCTATTGGCTGCAAATATACACTTAAGTTTTAAGTCGTCATACCCGATTACTTTAAGCAATGCTACACCAAGTGATTTTTTGTTTTTCACTCTAGGTCTTTTTAATTAGAAATGTTTGTTTAAAATTAATTTGATTCAATACTAGTATTTGTTATTGTTAGATTGTGAGTCTACGAATGTGGCTTACTATAAAGTAACGGTAGACTTTTGATGCTTGAAGGCCATGAGTGCCTAACTCTTCCATGTAGTTCTTTTCTTATTTTCTTCTGTTGTTCACATGATAAACTATTATGACTCCAAATTCTACTCTCAAACCATTTGAAATGTAAGTGTTAATCTCATGAAAACCATTTGATATCATAGATTGTTATCCATCAAGTACCAAAATGAAAAAAAATAAAGCATTTTAAGATTTTCTTTTTCCAACTATTGTAAAGATAACACAAAACTTTTCTGCACATAGTAACAGTGCAGATTTTTAGTAAATCAAGATGATTTTTTTTTTTTTGAAGATAAGTAACCAAGATGTCAAAATATCACAGAGATAACAAAGCTTACACAGAAATTCTGTAA
>Ga0325403_1006244_pt1 | contig 11323 bp, 10 predicted proteins | sample PopdelMetagenome_19_FD_205665 | JGI IMG/M metagenome (GOLD analysis project Ga0325403, IMG submission 205665) | Populus deltoides microbial communities from Bellville, Georgia, United States - Xylem-PdKOR-R4 | ecosystem: Host-associated > Plants > Phyllosphere > Stem > Wood/Secondary xylem...
CTTTCTTATGCTCCCCCCCCCCCATAATAACGACTACACCTTAAGCTCAACATTCTCTTCTGGAAGCTCATAACAAGATGTTTTTTGTCTTTCTCTGTGCTTACTCTGTTGGAATAATTTACTTTTATTAATGCTTGGAAATAGGAATTTAGCTTCCTCTCAAGAGAAATGCTTTCTCGAAGTGTATAAAAGACTGGTAGAAAAGGTTCATGCCTAGGGTTTGCTAACTTTGAAATTCATGCGCAACCGATCTCTTCATAGTTCTTAGTCAAGAAAGAACATGATGCGCTTTATATAGCAATCTTTAAAACACCAATATGATTATTTATATTCATTAGTTTGCATGGCGAAATCAAACTACATATGCTCATTTCATTTCATTTCATTTTTCTCTCTTGTTCATCAAAATTTGTAGTGGTTCTTTTAGATGCATGGACACCGATTGGGCATAAAGGAAAGATCAGAGATGAAGCAATTTAGGGTTAAGAGAGTGAGAAACGAGAATAGTAATCCACTTTAAATTAAGTTGTTTAGGGTATTAAATATCATTGCAATAATTATAATACAACATTGTGTAGAACAAATTCATATGAAACTAGTTGTATTTTATAATTTATATGACATTCTCACAAGTCATGACCTATATTACGATCAACTCAAAATGTGTCTATTAGGGAGCAAGTAATTATGTTCTTATAAATTATAGGTTGAAACCAAATACTTCTTTTTATTAATGGTATTTACTACATTTCTATTGAAACTATCCATCGTTACTTTAAAATTGTATTAAAAACAGTTATTAAGTTATACAGACACCTTATTAAAGACATGGAATACAGTTTCCCAGAAATAATGAATAGTCATAGATTTTATCCTTATTTTAAGTTATGAGAACAATACCAATATTTTTATACATTAATTAATTACATCTAAAAGAAAAGGTTTTAAATTATTTTTTCTTGTTTATATAGGATTGTGTGGGAGCAATTGATGGTACTCATATGTTCCTGTTGAAATTCAAGGAAATTTTTTAGGTTGAAAAGAGAGAACCACAAAATATTTTAGCAACTATAACTTTTGATTTAAAGTTTATATATGTTTTAACTGGCTAGCAAGGAAGTGCACATGATTCACGTGTTTTAGATGATGCACTATAAAGACCTAGTGGTCTAAAAATTTCAGAAGGTATATATAAAATAAAATATTTATTATATGCAATAAACATATAAAATGTCTAATTAGATAAAGATAGTAATAGGTTTTTTTTTTATTTGTAGGTAAATATTATCTTAGTGATGTTGGTTATGACATTCGAAAATGAATTATTTCTTCTTTTGAGGGAGTTTGATATCACTTAAATGAGTTTACAAAATATTCATTAGAAAATGAAAATGAGTTATTTAATCTTCAACACTCTTCATTGAGAACCACTATTGAGCGAGGGTTTGATATTTTGAGGAGTCGTTTTAGATCAATTGATGGGAAACCTTTTTGATCTTATGAATCACAAGTGAATGTTGTGCTTACATGTTTTATTGTTCACAATCACATAATGGGAGTTGACTCTTATGACTTTTTTATAAAAGAAATATGTCCTGAAAGTAAACCAATTAGACGAACAATCAACTTAAGCCAATGGGAGGAGAGGGTAGAGAATAGGGAGTGGATAACAAAAGGAGAAAATATTGCATAAATCATGTGGAATAATTATAACAATCAAAAGAAACTAGTAATTAAGTGTTAATTATATATGTTTGTTTTATTATGTCTTTCTTGAGTTTGTATTATCTTTGTTATGTATTTGGATTGCTTAATGACTTTATTATAATTTCTTATGTATTTTATGTATTCTTTTTTAAATATTAATTGTGTTTTTTTTATAAAATTGATTAAATCTAAATATTGTATGATTTTATTTTGTATAAATTTGTAATTATTTTGTAGAAATGAGTACCACAAAGAATGAAAAATGCAAGGGTAAGCACTTCACATGGTCTAAGCCTATATCTCACATGCTACTTGAGGTATTAGCCGAAGTGGCACTTAAAAAAAACAAGGCTTCTTCCACCTTTAAATCAGAATCTTTTCTGAAAGTGACTACAAAAATTAGTCAAAAGTTCAACTTGCAATGCAAGTCTAAGCATGTGAAGAATCATCTTAAAACTATAATAAAAGAATGGGGAATAATAACCAAATTTACAAATAAAAGTAGCTTTGGTTCACTACAAGATTTCACAGTTTTACTGACGAAAAAATTCTGTCGGTGTGTGAATAGAAGTTCGTCGGTGATTTTTTTACCGACATCATCACCGACGGATTACGTCCGTCGACTTTCCTTTCGTCGGTGATTCCCCATTTCATCGCTATATCGGTCGGTAAAACAAAAAAAACATTTGCCGATAGTTTTACAGACGAAATTTGCGCGCAAAAAAAAGATTCCCGCTTGAACTATACCAACGGATTTTTAGTCCGTTGGTAATATCGTGATTTACCGACTGTTAGTAGCCGTCGGTAAATCTGTCGATGAGTGTATGAAATACCGACTGAATATATCCGTTTGTAAATTCGTCGGTAAGTGTGGCAGCTACTGTTAAATGCCGACGGATTAATTTCGTCGGTAATTCTGTCGGTGAGTGTTTAAAATACTGATCGAATGAATCCGTCGGTAAAATCCTTGGTAATAGTTTTTTTCTAAATTTGTTTTTAAAAAATTATTTAGGATATATAATATAAAACTATATAAATTAATAGTAATACAAACCAATTATGCAAATACAATTTATATTAAACATAAAAAAAAAACAAAGTTAAATAATATTCATTACAAACTGAATATGTTTCAAAAAAAATATGAAATGAAGTTTTAAAGGTAAATAATGTTTATTACAAATTAATATAAAGGTGGAGCTGGAGGAGGAGGAGGAGATCTTGGAGGAGGAGGCTGGTGGTTACACGACCAAAAAGGATTAGGCGCACATGTTCCACTATTTGCCATGTTCATAACCATTTCGCAAAGCTGTTCATAAGCCGCTTTTTGTTGTTCATAAGCCATTTTTTGTCGTTCATACTCTGCTTTTTGTTGTGCTTGAGACGCTTTGATTTGCTCAGACTCTACTCTTTGTTGTGCATGAGACGCTTTGAGTTGTGCGTACTCCGCTGATATGTGGTCGTATTTGTCGGTGAGATGAGCCATATATTGCTACAAGGCCACGAACTCCTTAGATTGGGAGCTCGATATTGATTGGGAGCTCCCAACGGTTGAAACACTACGAGTCGACCGCAAGTTGTCGGCCGTAGTGTTGGAGAGCCCGTAAACCCGATTTTTATCGGGTCCACCTGACGAGCCAACCTCCATCCACAAATCTGGATCGAATTTTGGATGGGTCAAAATATTATCCCTATATCTCTCCCTCAACCGATTATTATATGTCTCCTAAAAATAAAAAAAAAAGTAATCATCATATTCAATTCAATAAACATAATAACTTACAAAATAAAATGGTCGAACAAACATACCACAAAATGTTGGGCACGGTTATCAACGAATTGTTATGCCCCCTTTTGGCGGTCTTGACTCCGCACGTGCATCTCCACAAACAGCTCCATCGGGCTCTGCTCACGTCTAAGAAACGCAACCTATAATGAAAAAAGATATATTAACAACAACTTAATTTAACGATATATTTCATTTAAATTAATCTTACCATTTGTTTCGCATGTGCAGCAAATGGAATGGAGCCACCAATGTGCGTTGTCACCGAGCCATGGATTGGCCGATTCCGGTTGCCAGCACCGGACCGTGAGCGTCGTGTGAACCGCTTAGACGTCACGTGCTCAAGATAGTGCGGCCATATATCTTCCGGGATGTATATCGGTTTGAAATCCCTCCAAACCGCAACATCGTTCCAGCCTTGGAAACCCCTATCCCTCACGGTTTTGTTTGCCCTTTTTTGTACTTCATATCAAAAATCACGCAACCTACTTCACGCAACCAAAAATTATATTTTGAAACATAAATTTTAATCTAAAAAAAATCTTGTATTTTTTTCGATCTTACCTAGTTGCCGCGTGATTTTCCCACACCCTCCTCACAACAGTGTTATGTTCATTGTCCCAGCAGAATTTGTGCTGTGTATAAATAAACAAGTTTAAATAAAAACAATAATTTATTTACAATTATATTAATAATTTAATAGAAATAAGCTGAAAATTATAAATTAACACCAACCTGAAATCTGTCAAACCATGCATTGATTTGAGGCATCCATTTAGAATGCTTGGATATCTGACTCTATTGAAACAATGGAATTTCCATCGACAATTTAAACGCCGATGATATTACTCGGGCGGCCTCAATGTTTGTGAACCTGAAAATAAATGAAATAAATTAAATAGTGATTACTTCATAAATTATGTTGTAATTAAAAAAAAAAATAAACCTTAACAAACTTACATTGAAAGGTCGTTCTTCCACTATGCCTCATACTTGCGGGTAAATTGATTTCGCTGGGAAGGCACGCCGCCTCTGCACTGTGAAGTACTGCTGGAAGAGGTAGCATCGGTTGACAGCGCAGGTGGTGTAGGTGTCTCTTCTTGAGAGGCACCTAGGGAAATATCATCATAGCTGCTAGACGAACTAGCTGCGACCGTATGTGAGCGACCAGCTCTAGTTTTCATTCTACGCATCTCCATAATTTTATACAAATAATTATATAATTAAATTCAAATGTTAAAAAAAATTCGACTACACCTCCCCTATACCGGACACTACTCCCCTATACCGGATACTACCCAAATCTACAAACCTGCACATATTAACAAAAGCCACAACCAATTGACCCAATCTATACTAATTATTCCAACATATTCAATTACTAATCCTAAGGTAAATTCACCATTAAAAATTACAATTCAACAAATTATTCAATAATTATGCCAATACAACAACAAAATATATTCAATAAAAAAAATGGTAGACTAACAATTAAAATTAATTAAAAACAATTAAACATAAATCATGCAATAATAAAGTAAAATTAACAATTATTCCAAAATATTCAATTACTAATACTAAGGTAAATTCAACATTAACAATTACAATTCAAAAAATTATTCAATAATTATACCAATACAATAAAACAATAAATTAAAAAAAACTCTAAAATAACAATCAAAATAAATGCAAAACATTAAACACAAATCATGCAATAATAGAGTAAAATTAATAATTATTCAAACATATTCAATTACTAATTCTATGGTAAATTCAACATTAACAATAAATATTCAACAAATTAACTAATAATAATTATTATGCCAATAAAACAATAAAAATATTCAATAAATTCGAAAAAAATTATAGACTTTAGCAATGAATTATGCAAAAAAAAAACTATAGACTTTATCTACATTATAAAAAATACATTAAAACAAAAAACATACCAAAACAAATAGCAAAAAAAAACCCTTAAAGCAAAAAACATACATACCTTTTAAACTGATGCAAATTCACGAGAAAAATTGCTAGAGATTGTTGGTGAAACCTTTGAAGAACGGAGAGGAAAAGAATCGGTGAAAACCTGAGGAGAAAATCGGTGAAAAAACTGAGGAGAAGAAAAAATGAATTGAAACGGCGGATGGGGGGACTTATATGGCATTTTTACCGACGGATTCACCAACGGATATAAAATTAATTATTATTTTAATTTATTCAGTTGGTGATTCGTCCAAAATCCATCGGTAATTTTTGAATTTCGCACCAAAATTTTTAATGACCCTTCATATTTTTCGTGGTACGTCGGTAATGCCGTCGGCGAGCTGACGCGGTCAGAGATGCATTTAATGCATAACACTTTGGAATTCACGCAGTCCGTCGGTAATGGCGTTGGTAAAATTGACCCGCCGACAACTTGCTGACGTACTTATATCTGTCAGTATAGTCGTCGATGATTGTGGCATTTCAAGTAATTATTTTCGAACTCTCTGTGAAATGCCGACGGACTTAGTCCGTCCGTCGGTATAGACGTCGGTGATTGTGGCATTTCAAGTGTTTATTTTTGAATTCTCTGTGAAATGTCAACGGACTTAATCCGTCGGTATAGACGTCGGTGATTGTGGCATTTCAAGTAATTATTTTCATGTTACAAAATATATCATCCATAATCTATAATTATTTCAAGTAATTATTTCGTGATTGTGGCATTTCAAGTAATTATTTCAAGTAATAAATATTTTGTGTTACAAAATATATCATCCATAATCTAAATTACATGAAAGAAAGGGCTTTACACAGGGCTTAAATTTGATTGTTAGTCAGAATTTTCTTCTTCTCCATCATCAATTGAATTGTCATCACTCTCATCGCAATCTTCAATATGGATATTGTCTTCTTCATCCACATTTGCTTGTCCGCTAGAGCTCAAAACAACATTCAACTCCTCTGCGTCAACATCAACAAGACTATCATCGAAAACACAAAAATTTGAATTTTCTTCCAATTCAATCGAAGGACCAACTCGATATGGTTCAACCAGCTCACTAACTTGAAAGACTTCATCTCGCACACTTGTGTCTTCGTTCTCATCCTGAACAACCTCGACACGACCCCTGGGTTTCGTTTTTAAAACGGACAACCAATCAACTCTTGATCGATCCTTTCTAAATGAAGGGGTGTATGTGTAATAAACTTGTTGACATTGCTTTACGAAAATAAAAACATCGTTTATGTTGCAGAGTCTAGCTTTTGAGTTGATTTCGACCAGACCATAGTGCGGATCAACTCTGATTTCTCTGTCAGTCGTGTCATACCAATAGCATTTGAATAAAAATACTCTATTCTGTTCGTTATGATATTGCAGTTCGACGACCTCTTCTAATCTACCATAGTAGTCAACTTCTAACTCACTACTAGTGGATCCCTTAACACAAACACCGATGTTGTATGTCTTTCTTCCTTGCCCATATTCTTCAGTATGGAAAACATATCCATTGACAAAATACCTATTATAGCACTTACATTTTCTTTCAGGCCCCAGGCTTAGTGAAGACAATAACTTAGGCGCACTCCTTCCCATTTGATAAACCTTGTATTTAACGTACATCAATAAACAGTAAATGAACGAGAATCTCGTAATGACATGCATACGTAAAGTAATTTTGCAAGCTAGAATGAGTTTGTGATAGTGCTTACATGTGTTTTGAACCACGTGACAAACTGTTCATCTTGTAATTGAAAGATCTGGGATTCAGTCAGTTGTGAGTTATTGGAGAGCAAATATTGTCGATGTTGCCTACAAGTAATGATGAGTGTATGATATTACAATATATAATTAACAGTATATTACTAACAAAGTTTAATTAGTATAAACTTACTGAATAAAAGGTCCCAGCTCATCACAATTAAATAGAACATGGTTGTGTGCTTGTTTGAACTCTATTTCCGACAAATATCTTTCTCTTACGACATTTTTAGGTGTGGGTCATCCAGTATTGGAGAATATTGACAAGTTCCCACTAGAAGGCACTTCATCGCCATCATCATGCCGTGGAACGCGATTGATTCTCGTTCTCAGATGAGGTTCGAAATAATACGAGATAAATGTTGAGATCTCCTCAACAATATAGGCCTCACATATCGAAACCTCAACATGTGCCTTGTTCTTAACCTTTTTTTTTAGATTAAACAAGTACCTGCATTGAAATATTAATCAAGTATTTTCAATTAAGAGAAACATATAAAATACTTTTATATATGAATTACATTGCAACTGTAATATCTAACCGTTTGAATGGGTACATCCATCTATATTGGACTGGTCCTCCAACTTTTGCCTCGAATGGTAGATGTATAAGGAGATGCTCCATTAAGTCAAAAAATGATGGAGGGAATATTATCTCAAGTTTGCATAGTGTCTCGTTGATATTCGTTTGAAGCCTCTCAATGTGATCAACATTCAACTTGCTAGAGCATATATCTCTGAAGAAATGACTGATCTTCGTGAGTGCATCCCATATTCCCTTTGGCAACAAATCACGAAAAGCTAATGGGATGAGTGTTTGCATAAACACGTGGCAGTTATGACTCTTCATTCCATACAATCTGCAGTCCTCTATATTAACCAGCCTTGATATGTTCAATGCATGTCTATCTGGAAAACGCAGACTCTTAAGCCATTTATAGACTAGCAGTTGTGCGTTTTTCTCTAACACGAAGCTTGCTCTTGATTTTGCGACCCGTGACTCATCATAAACCAACTCCATATTTTTATGGTTACAGTATAAAGCTATATCCAATCTAGCCTTGATGTTGTCCTTTGTCTTCCCCTTCACATCCATAACGGTGTTGAAAATGTTCTCAAACATGTTCTTTTCGATGTGCATGACGTCAAGGTTATGGCGGAGCAGGTTTGTCTTCCAATAAGGAAGCTCTCAAAAGATACTTCGCTTTACCCAATTATGGGTCAAACCAAACCCAAGAAACTTTTGCTTACCTGATTGAAGGCCAAACACGATGTCACCGTACTCTGAGACAACATCATGCAATTCTTCACCAGAAAGACGCAGGGATGCAACATCTTTTTCAACTCTGCTAACAAAGAAATCTTTTATGTTCTTTCTGTACCTGTGATTAAGTGGCAAGAAGCGATGGTGACAGTCAAAAAAAGAAGCTTTACCTCCATTTGCTAGCGTGAATGCCTTGTTGTTTTCCATGCAGTATAGACATGCGAGTTTCCCATGCGTGCTCTAACCAGAAAGCATTCCATAAGCTAGAAAATCATTGATAGTCCACATCAAAGCCGCCCTCATAAGGAAATTTTGTTTCCTCAATATATCATAAGTCAGAGCTCTAGAGGACCACAACTGCGCCAACTCATCAATCAACGGTCGAAGACAAACATCTATATTCTGCCCCGGGCTGCTTAGACCAGGTATGACAGTAGATAAAGACAAGAACTCTGGCCTCATACACATTCCCGGTGGCAAGTTATAAACTATGAGTATGACTGGCCAACAAGAATAAGGAGCAGCAAACGACCCAAATAGGTTGAATCCTTCTTTACATAACCCAAGATGCACATTCCTTGATTCAACTGAAAAGTGAGGATGAACATTGTTAAAGCGTTTCCACGCTTCGCCGTCAGAAGGATGAACCATCACTCCATCAACCGCATGGTGTGCTTGGTGCCATGTCATGTGCTCAGCAGTCCTTGGTGACATGAATAACCACTGCAGTCTAGGTGTGATCGAGAAGTATCTAAGTTTTTTATATGCCACTAGAGTCTTTCCCCCGCTAATTCTAGGTTTGTAACGAGAATGCCCGCATGTCATGCACTCGGTCATCTTAGCATTTTCAAGGTAGTATAACATGCAGAAGTTAGGGCACATGTCAATTTTCTGGTATCCTAAACCAAGGGGTTTCATCATGGACTTCACAACATAGAAGTTCTCTTTCAGCCTGTTCTCTTCATGTAACATGCTTCTTGCCCATTCAATAATCTTGTCATATCCGGCCTCACTCAACCCGTGATCTGACTTGATGGTGAACACCTGTGCTACGACCAATAATTTACTATGGTTCGTACAGCCATCCCATAATGGTTCGTCATAATCTTTCAACAAATCAAAAAACCTAGCTGCGTCTATATTAGGTTCTTCTTCTACGATTGGACATTGACTAACATTACCTTGATTCATTCTCATTGCATCCATAACCATATTTCTGTAAGGATTAGTGTTGTCATTTGCCGCTTCATACATGTTGCTAGCACTAGAAGTAGACCTAACCACCGTTTCTTCCATTCTCCTCTCACTAACATATACTTCTCCATGTGCATACCAATACTGGTAATTCTCCATAAACCCTTTGTGTAGAAGATGCATCATTACAACATCTGGATGCTGATACTTTTATTTTGACACTTCCTACATGGACACCTAATACCGCCTCCAGTAAAATTTATAGGAATAGATGTTGCAAAATTAATAAAACCTTGAACCCCGTTACAATAATCCATCCTCCACAATCCTTGGGGTGAATCTCGATACATCCATGAACGATCATCCATGATTTATATCGAACCTCTATAAAATTATGATGACATCATGTATTAATTAACTAAGTTAGGTAAATAAACTTGCAAAAATATTACTTTACCTCGAGATTATCCAACAAACCAATCACAACTTCTCATAAATATTAAATAGTTCCATAAAGTTTTAACAATTTACAAACAAATACAATCTTACAAAATCTAAAACAAACCATAACAGGTATAGAATTATACATTCATATACTACAAGTTTGTTTGAGAAATAACAATACAACATGTACATCTACTAACAAAATACATATACTAAAAAAGCAATAAAATTGAAATTTAATTAAATGTTCAAATTTAAAAAGATAGAATTACTTACAAAAATTGATAAAATCCATCGGTAAATCAGAACACGGATGTTGTGACCACAAAACTTCAAGAAATATAACTTGTTGTGTTGATATGAGGGAGATTTTTGTTTAGGGGGGAGGGGGGCTGATTGTTTGCAGATGGGGAGAGTTGGGATTAGGAAGAAGAAGGAGAAATAGGGGAGGAGAGGGCCAGCAGATTGGACATATATTAACTTTTCCAGACGGTTTCACCGACGGACACTCCGTCAGTGAAACCATCGATGATTCTGATGGAACAATTGACACGTCACCGTACGGATCTGCCATTTCAAATCTGTTGGTGATTCCGTCGACAATATAAACAGCGGTCGCTGTACGAGCTGTCTTTTTGAATCCGTTGGTTATCCCGTCTGAAAAAATAACCCGCCAAAACCTCCACGTCAGCGACCCGCCTTTTTTTTTACGATGAAAACTTTTTCATCCGTAATTTAGTCGGTAATTACCGGCGGAAACTTTCCATCGGTAGTTACTAACTGAATTACAGACGGAATATTGTCTGTCGGTAATTTCGACCTCAAATTACCGACAGAAATATTCCGTCGGTAAATCCGTTGCTATTTAGCAAATTTCTGATTGTGGTTGGGATGATTGTTTGAAGATGATTACAGTTTTGAAAGATGTATATAATGAAAAAAAATAAAAGTACGATAAATAGAATACTCTTTGTAATTTTTACATTTACTTTTGTTTCCAAAACTTTATACAAGGAACTTAAAAATTGCATATTCTAAACTTTATGAACAAACACATCTGTATCATGACAAAAATCTCAACAAAAAAATTGATATGTATAAAGCAATGACAATTATTGTTGGAAAAGACATGGCAACTGGAAATTATGTTAAATCATATGTTGATATTAACTTGGAAGAGAAC
>Ga0325403_1006245_pt1 | contig 11323 bp, 6 predicted proteins | sample PopdelMetagenome_19_FD_205665 | JGI IMG/M metagenome (GOLD analysis project Ga0325403, IMG submission 205665) | Populus deltoides microbial communities from Bellville, Georgia, United States - Xylem-PdKOR-R4 | ecosystem: Host-associated > Plants > Phyllosphere > Stem > Wood/Secondary xylem...
TTCCCTCAATTTAGAAGGTCAACGATGATAGCCTTCAATTATTGACGGCAGCTGCCGACCTTCTTTATACTACCACCAAGTATAGAGGTCCTCTTTATAACACACTTTGTCCATTTCCATGACTTTTTATCTGCGTATCTGGTGCCGATTCTATGTTTTGAGATGTTTTCTTTATTTCATTTTTTTTTAATATTTATTTCTCCTTCTCGGAGCAACCAACACTTTGTGCCTTCTAGAAGTGTGATTCTTATTATTTTTTAATGTAACTTTTACTTAAAAACACATTAAAATAATATTTATTTAATCTTAGAGTGTGTTTGGAAGTGTAGTTCGATATATTAAAACGAACCTTGAAAACGTGATCAAAACAATATTTTATACAAATTTGATTTTTTTATTAAAATTCTTTTTCATATATTTTTAGTTAGTTTATAATGTGTTGATGTAAAATATAAATTTTAAAAAATAATTATTTTCATTAGTCTGTTAATGTTTTTCTTCAAGATTGTGGAACGGGGTGTTCCTCCAACTTGTTGTGTAAGCTACTTTGCTTTTTTTCTTCGTAGACTTGGGAAGTCATTTGTTCGAACATTTGATTTTCTACAAGTCTCTTAACGCACTAATATTAGTGATTGATTACATATTGAAAAATATACAAATTGTACCCCAATTATGAAAAAGCAGTTCTTTTACTATTTTTTTACATGTTCAATCACAAGTTGAACTTTTTTTTTTTTTTTTTGATTTATATGGGTGTCCGGACCAGCTTGCACACACTACGACTAATCTCACGGTCCACTGAACACCATGCAAAATCAATGAACATGTAAAGCACTACGGGAATGACAAACGTGCACATAAAAGCTCAAACCCAGGAGCAGCAGGAAAAGACAAGCCCCTCCCACCGCACGGCCAATACCCTCAGTGCACAAGTTGAACTTTCTTGTATGGCCGGCAGAGTGAATTAAATTCTGCACTGTTCACTTTTGTGAAGTAAACAGTGCAGAGTAAAGTGTTGCGCATTGGTAGTAAATAATTTTCCTTTTTTTTTTAAATTTCTAAAATATTTTTATTAACCATGTTATTTTTTTTAAAAAAACCTCTGATTTTCTCTACTTCTCAGAGATTGAGGCAGTGATCATGGATAAATTATATATTGCATTATTGGGTTACGATTGTTTGTAAAAGGTTTTTTTATTTTAAAAAACAATTATATGAAATATAAAATAAAAAAAACATGTTTATTAATTGGGAATGAAAATTATTTTTTCAATTCTTAAATTTTTTTAAAAAATTCAAGAGCACTAAAATAGTTTTTTTTAAGAATTCTTTGCTATAAAAATAAAATTCGTGTTTGGAAGTCCTTAATTTTCCATTTTATTTTATTATTTAATAAATATGTTTAATATATATTTTTTTTAGTCATTTTATAACTTCAATTTAAAAAAACATTCTTAACCAAACGTATTAAATTACTTTTTGTTCAACCTCAATTTCAATCGTTATTTTAACCAAACATATATAAATATCAAACTAACTTCAATTAAAAGTGCTTTTTATAAAATAATTTTCTTAAAACCACAACCACAAAAGTTACCTCAATACCAAACATACAAAATCAATGCATTTTCTTCTTTCTTCCTTCTTTTTTATATATATAGAAGTCTACCATGCATTTAGATATCTTAATGGTTGGGTTTTACAATTTACACATTCTAATTTATAAAACTAGGAGTAAATCACATATATCATATATTTTTTTCTTGCCCCAAATTCATTTTGATGGGATTGAGATTGAAGAAGTAGATAATGGTGGGTGCTTACGAATTTTATTGTTTTTCTCTCAAACAAACTTGTTGTTTTGATTTATAATTTTGTATACATGATATGATTTCTTTTAGATTTTATAAAATTATATTTATTTGTAAATTGTTAAAACTTATGTCAAATTACCGACTTAGATGTTTTGTGATGAAATAAATAATGACTTGTTTAATGGGTCTGTTTTATGTTCTATCAATTTTATTGCCGAGTTATAATTTCTGTAAATTAATGTGTATAAATTTGTATGTACATAGATAATTGATAATGAATATTTATAAGAGAAGTTTGAAAGTAAGTTGGATAATCTTGAGTTAAATCAATATTTTTTGCAAATTTATTTATTTAACGTAATTAATTAATACATGTTGTTATTATTATTTGATATATGTTCCGCAACGTAGAGGCAGTGTCCCTTTATAGTAGGATCAATTCAGCCATAAGTACGAGGCATATTGGAAGGACAACCTTTCAATGTAAGTTTGTTTTGATTTGAGTTGATTTGTGTTTAATAATTAATGAACAACTAATATTTTATTTTTTAAAAAAACTATTTTTTAATTATCACAGATGGCATTACTGACAGAATCAATCCATTGGTATGTTCCAGAGAGTTTACTGCATATGCCACTACATCAACAACAGAATTATTCCGTCGGTATTTTACAGAGGGTTGGACTAAAATTATTTGGAATGCCACTGCCAATCACCTACGAAATTATCTTGTCTTTATATTCATTGATGACATATATAATTCCGTTGGTATATTCCAGCAGGTAAAATTTTTTTGGCACATATTTTCCATATATAAAACCAATAGTTTTTTATTTTTATTTTTACTAACAGAATTGCTAACAAAAATGAAATTACCAACGAACGGTATACCAACGGATAGATTCCGTCCGTGAATTAGTCAGTAAAATTTTCCTCGACGGAATGGTAATGTTAATACCAACAAAAAATTCCATTAGTAAAACTGTTAAATATAGTAGTGATATTTCATCAAATGGATTCAAAATTATAGGATTAAGGCTAGTTATTCAAGTAATTTAACATAAAACATTTTTTTTTTTGGCAAGCCACTGATATTGTCTTTTGTTTTCATTTTATTGGCCCACACCGTGTCTATTATAATCCATGGTTTGCCTGGGCATTTCTTCAATCACAGAATATATCAGAGTATAAAATTAACGGATCATGTTATCTGGTTTCTTAATAATGTTTACCCTCTCATTTCCTTCTAATACTAATTTGCAGCAGCAAGTCGAATGCGTGTCCAAAAATGTTTCTTATTGACACTCTTGTTCAGCTGTGACCAATAATTGGGATCAAATATCAGCTGGCATTCAATCAACAGAGAACTAATCCACCAAACCTTTAGGCTGATATATTAGCTTAGCCATGGCGTGATCTGTGGTGAAATTTAAGCATCAATGGACAACAACTTAGGTCTGTTTTGGAAAGTCACTATCTTTCCTGTAATCATGGTTGTAAGGTTTGGTTTCAGCCATGAAAAGATGATTGATAACAACTTAACCAAGTGCTGCATGTTGCTTGAAATGTCAAAGATAAATTATGATTATTTGCTTATAGAAATTTTATTTCTTCCACCAAATTAATTAGCAACAATTGATGATGTTGATAATATATTGGGAATCTTGACCGACTTCACAAGTCTACGGAGACAAAGAAGTGCAAGTGGATGATGAAGCTATCGGCAAATCGCTTCATTCCATGAAAAAAGTTGAGGTAGAAATTTTTTGATTCCACAAGATCAAATCAATTGTTCAGAACACATGACTTTCCAAGTCTATATATATATATATGAAGAAAAACCAGAGTAGTTTACACAACAAGTTGGAGGAATTGACTAGTGACAGTGATTGTGGCCCAACTATTCCCTTAGACTTGATGCATCTATTGGATCCTCATAAATAAGAAAAAAGACAACCACTCACATTATTAGCACATGACTGTATGAAGAGAGCCAAAGTGTACAGTATTCACAGTCCCAAATACACATGACACTGCTTAGTTCTCGCTACTGTGCTCATTAACATTAACTATTTATTGAAAAGTTGATTTAAATTGAACAGAATTTATATGTCAAACGTAGTATAAACAGGACCTCTATGGTTGCCCGAAAGCACAGATGACATAACAAACAACAATATTCTACGCAGTACTTCATAGAATTATCTAAGATGATGATGAACAAAATGGGGGCTTGGATGTTGCTAGCATTATTGACTTTTACTTTGTAACGTAGAAGCAGAGTATCCAACTTTGAGCCATGAAGACAGTCTGAGGCGAATTAAGTGATATAATTCGCTACAAAAATTAATAAATTGGAATTTGCTCAAAGTTCTTATTAAGTTCAACAGTAATCTGACAAATGGAAGCGTAAAAAACTGAGGACTGATTTGGAAATTGACACATTTTGACACTATTTCCTTTTAAATCAAACGGTTTCGTTTTGACCACAACATCACCGTTTCATACGCTATTAAAAAAAAAAAAAAAAAAGAGAACAGAGTCCGCCCCATGACACCTTACCCTGCGTTTGGAGAGGATAGTGTGGCTACCTCTCCCCTCCCCTTAAAAATAACAGACGCTGGGGACGTTTTAAAGGAGGAATGGTTTTGGGGAGGTAAATGAGACAGAGGCAGAGACGAAAAAACAGGAGGGGGGCATTTTGAGAGTTGGAAGAAAGACAGGGGAGAACAGAGGAGGGGAAGAGAAGAGCAAAGAAAAGAAAAAAGAAAAAAGAAGAAACAGAAAAGAGACAAGGGAGTGGAAAGAATAGAAAGAGACCCGTGTGTCTCTGCACGGTGGAGGAGAAAGGGCAGCAACCACCGCCTGTCGCCACCAGCTCCGCAACGACTACCACTGGCCGCTCGCCTGAACAACACCGTGAAAGCTAGCTACAACCAGGTTGCCCCCCCAACTTTCTCTTCTTCCCTTCTCTTTTCCCCCTACTTCAGTCCGCGCCTGCATGCAGAATTCATTCTGCATACAGGAAGGAGGGACGGGGGGGAATAATTAACCCCCTGTCTTGGGCCGATCAATTCTGACCCCTCCCGAATGGCTGGGCTGGTCTGAGCTCGGCATCAAAAACAAATTTATTGGGCTGAAAATGGCCCATCAGCTGGGTCACCCCAGTTAACTGGGCCAGACCAGGCCCCCAATACATATATATTTAATTATAATAATATATATTATATATTAAAACAAAAAAAGAAATTCAAAACATTCTTTCAAAAAATTTGTGATTTTTTCATGTATTTTCTATCAATTTTGATTAATATTGGTTTATATTTTTATAATATAAATATACAAATTCGATATTAAAATATCATGTTTTCTTCGAAATAGTGTAAGAAATTATATAGAAAAAAAATGTTTTTGTTTTCATATATATAATAAAATCTTTTAAAAATATAGAAATTTTGAAATCATATTTTTATAAAGAAAATATGTTTAGAATATTCTCGGTTCATCCCTAGTGAACTGACCGATGTTTAGAATCGGTTCAGCCTATTTTTGACCCATTATCAACCAAGTTAGACCGGTTCCATACTATTTTGACAATTCCAGATTCATTTGCAAGGATTTTTTTTCAAAATTCAAAGAATAAAATGACTATAGAAAATACACAAACACTCATCTTGAAGTTGACCAAAGACAATTATGATCATTAGTGTATTAGATTGAAGGGATTTCTTGGTTTACAAGAAAATACAGAGATTGTGACTATAGCAAATGCACAAACACTCATCCCAAACTTGACCAAAGATAATTACGATAATTTATGTATAAGATTGAAAGCATTTCTTGGTTCATAAGAATGTATAGAGATTGTGGAATATGGTTATGATAACCCAGATTTCAAAGAATCAGAAGATACTTTATAAGAGGCGTAAAAACAAGTCCTCAAAGCCAATACAAAGAAGGACAACAAAGCAAAAACCATCATTTATCAAGGTTTTGATGGGGCCACATTTGAGATCGTTGCTTTTGCAGAAACATCTAAAGAAATATGAGAGGCTTTCCAACAAAAATACAAAGGTGCTGACATAATCAAGAAGATTCGTCTCCAATCTTTGCGAGGTGAATTTGAATAATTAGAAATAAAGTCCTCATAATCTATTTCTAATTATCACACAAGAATTATGGTGATAGTCAATCAGATGAGTAGAAATGTAGAAGCTCTCACAGATGCTCAAATTACTGAGAAAATTTTAAGATTCCTAGATCCAAAATTTAACTTTGTTTTTGTCGCTATTGAAGAGTCCAAAGAAGTGGGCAAGTTGACGGTGGATGAGCTTATAGGTTCTTTACAAGCTCATGAACAAAAGATTAAAAAAAAAACAGAGATAAGACAATAGAGCATGCCTTGCAATCAAAATTGTCCCTTAAAAAGGACATATATGAGCAATGAGAGACTTCAACAAGTGGATATACCACTTGAGGAAGAGGTCAACAAAGATGAGAATGATTTCAATGATTTTAAAGAAGATGATTTTGGAATAAAAGATTCAAAGGAAGAGATGGTAGAAACATCACCAAGGTCGAGGACAACATACTTTTACTTCTAAAGGAAAAGAAGACGGTTACAATAACCATGACAAGAGAAGCATTCAATGTTACAACTGTATTCAATTTGGGCACTATAACACTGAATTTCAAAGGAAAGCTTCCTTAAAGGTACATGAATAAGCGAACTATGCAGAGGAAGATACCACCATAATAGTATCAGTTGTATTATTTGTCTAACAAGGACTATGCGAGAATAAGAAGAATGTTTGGTATTTGGATTCTGGAGCCAGCAATCATATGTGTGGACAACATGATCTATTTAGTGATATAGATGAGACCATACAATGACAAGTCACCTTTGGAGATACCTTAAAAGTTCCAGTAAAAGGTAAAGGCAACATCTCAATTAGGCTGAAAAATAATAATCATAGCTACATCGTAGATGTTTGCTATATTCTAGCCATAAAGCATAACATGATGAGTGTAGGTCAACTTCTGGAGAAATGTTATACTTTTTTCATGAAGAATTGTCATCTAACAGTCAAAGACTACAATGAGAGATTAATTGCTTTTGTGAAGATGTACAAGAATACGATGTTTCCCCTAAACATTCAATATGATATAACAAAGTGTTTGAGTGCCATCACTAATAATAAAGAGTGTCTCTAACACTTAAGGCTTGGACATCTGAATTTTAAAAGTCTGAAGATGCTAGCAAGTAGGAAGATGGTCAAATATATGCCCTACATTGATAACTTAGATGAAGTCTGTGAGAGTTGTGTCCTCAACAAGCATCACGGAGCTAGTTTTGCTAAAAAGGTCAACTGGAAAGCAAAGAAACCATTAGAGTTAGTACACACCAATATATGTGGTCCCATAAAGCCAATGACAACTGGACATAATAGGTACTTCCTTACTTTCATTGATGATTATAGTAGAAAGATGTCACGATCTGAATCTCGAGTTCATGACCGGCAACGTAGGAGCGGTGTTGAAAGGATACCTCACTTTTGCTAAGCCTCAGAATGAACATATCAAAAGAACAAGTTATTTAAAAAAATCACAACATTTTATAATTTTCAAAAATATTATAATATTCAAAACTAATGAAACCAAATGGTAGTTCAAAACTTCTCATCATTAATTAAAACAAAAACAATAATTCATAATACTCATTATATTATAAAAAATCCAAACTTAATTAAAACAGGGTAATAGTGGAGCGTCTAAGAGATCGAATCAAAACTAAAAGGAAAGCCTCGCAAAACAAGAAAGGCATACTGACCAAACTGAAGAAGCAGGAACACTCAACAAAATTCACTTGCTAACAGAAACTAAGAACCTGAAATAATATTAAGAATGAGGGGTGAGTTAAACAAACTTAGTGAGGGAATAACATTTAATATATATTTTAGATATTTTAGATATTAATAGTTTGCAAGTTGATTTATCTTGATATACATATACATATACATATTATCATAAAGTTATAGAGTACATGTCAGAGATTAGATGACACCCGAAGGTGACCACTGTGAGATGATCAGTTGTCACAAGCTGATGCCTCTCTCACCAGCTAGGTATACAGAATATTATGTGCACATAAGCTAACTACTCTTTATTAGCATGGAGTTACTGACAAGTCCTATATCAAGACATAACATATATTCACAAAATTATCAAAGAAATATATATCATATCGAATAGAATTTAGTTTGACAGAAAGCGGGTGTAAATTCAAGAATTAATGAGTAGTTAGCAAATAAAGTAACATATATAAATATTCAAGAAATTAACTAGTTGTACTCATCGTATAATCAACATAAGTATTTTTTTTTTATAATATATGCATATTAAAGATTATTCCACTTACCCGAAAAATATAGAACTAAAGGAATGTCAGATAAAAGACTCGAAAATCCTATTGAGAATCATTAGGGGAACCTACAATAATATACAAAATATACTAAAAAACAACCCAAAATAACACAAATAAAAGATTCCAATGCATAAAATAAAACTAGGTTTAGTCTCCTAAGTTTAGGGACTAAAACGATAATTTTCCAAAACAGGGACCAAAACATAATTTTACCAAAATTGGAGGACCAACCTATGATCACCAACCTCGTGATTCCTTATATTAAATTGGAGAAACACACTAGGATCACAATTAACATCCTTATCAGAAGAACAAAAAAGGATGAAAAATCTAGAAGATTTATATGATGCCACTCAAGTCATGGAAGATACAACTCTATTTGTTTCTTTATAAATAATGACCCACTTAGCTTCACTGAAGCTATCATAGGAGAGAAATGAATAAAAGCAATGGATGAAGAAATACATGTTATTGAGAAGAATGATACCTGGAAGCTGACTAATATATCAGAAAGTAAGAAAGTAATTGGTCTAATGATACATTTTCTTGGCTTAGAAGTGACACATAAAGAAAAAAGGATTTTTGTATCCTAAAACGGTTATGCTAAAGATATTATTAAAAAATTTAAGATAAAAAGTTGCAATCTGGTATTAACTCTATTTGAAAATGGAGTGGAATTGAGCAAGAGTAAATTAGAAAATATTGATCCAACCTACTTTAAAATTTTAATAGGAAGCTTGAGGTACTTGACACGTACTAGACCAGTTATGCTTTATGGAGTAGGACTTATCAGCAGATATATGGAGATACCAGATCAGTCTCACTTGAATGCAACTAAGAGAATTCTCCGTTACATCAAATGAGCAATAAATAAAGGTATGTTCTATACTTCAAGTAAAAACTTCAATCTTGTTGGCTACTCTGATAGTGGTTGGGGTAAAGACTTGGATAAAAGAAAAAAACATAACAAGATTTGTCTTTTTTTTTTTATAGGAGATATATCTTTCACATGATCATCCAAGAATCAATTGATAATAATGTTATCTAGTTGCGAAGCCGAGTATGTTGCTACCAACTCAGTTGTATGTCATTTAATATGGTTAAGGAATATGCTGAAGCATTTGAGATTTCCTTAAGAAAGTCCTACAGAGATTTATGTTGATAATCGATCCGCGATTACATTAGCAAAGAACCTAGTGTATCATGAAAGAAGTAAACACATTGATACACATCATCACTTTATCTAAGAGTATGTGAAGAGCAAAGAAGTTGCACTGATATCTTGTAAAATAAATGATTAAGTTGCAGATATTTTTACAAAGCCATTGAAGGGAGAGAATATTATTGAAAAACTGTTTAACATTAAGATCAAGCTGTTATACTTGCAGGCAATATTGATATCTTTGCTGTTTAATATATGGTTATGTGATTGGCCAAACCCTTAATTATATTGGCGAGGCTGAAAGGGAAAACATTTGACCCAGCAGTTCTAATGCAAACATTTCTTGAAAACCAGCAACGAGCCCGTGTTCCTATAGCAGAAAATATGCTTACATGTTCCTAGAAAGAATTATTGCAAGACATTAATCAGGAGAGGCAAGGCAAGTATGGACTGTTCTCTGTAATCAATTTTATTCCCTAGACCAAACACACTATGATGTTTACAACAATTGAAATTCACATTTGATTTAATGCTGGGTTTACGTCAGCATTGATTCCTTTCAGCAAGCTATATTTGTTTACTGTCTCCTCATCCATATTCTGGACATATATCCTCAAGGAGTCATTGGTTCCTGAACTTCTTAGAGAATATGCCTCAGCCTTAGCAGCCAATTCATTTCTGCATGAGTTGACATTACCATCGAGCAATCTCAACACCACATCCAATCTCTCCGTATCGCTGTCGAACTGCATGTCGGAGTCAAAAGATTAGAAAGAATGCGACAAAGTCGTGACAGTAAAGAGCTCATTAGAGTGAGAATCTTACAGCAAAATCAGGTTGTGTCCTTTCTTCTGGTGCTAGCATAAACTTGATAACATAAACCCCACAGTCATATCTGCATAGAGAGAAATCACATTTACAATGTGTTTAGAGTGTAAATTTACTTAATGTTTGGCAATAAAATCAAAATGCTGTCAACCAGAAATATGCTCTTACCCGTTGGTTTGTTGTGGGACATTCGGTGATCTGTCCACTGAAAAACTTGCAAATGACCAGCCACCAGGGTACTTCTGTTGTATATCAACTTCGAATAGGATATCCAGGATGGCCAACTATTTTTTAAAATATCGCAACATGATTGGTGTTAGAGAATAACATGAAATTAATTATTGGATTTCGCCTCAAGACCAAGTTGTCAAAAATTTGAATCCTACAACTCTTATATTTTCTAATTAGATTAATAAATTTAAGCAAAAACAATGATAAGTTTATGCAAGTTTCAAATTTAATATAAAACCAATTATTAGGTCTAATCTAAATGCTCAAGCTTATGAATGAAATAGTTTTTTGACAAGTGGAAGTAAGCATAAATAGAAGGAAAGAATAGTTAAATTAGGAGACAAGACAAGGCAGCTCGAAGGGTGCTAGCACTTACTATGTTAGGCAATCTCTTGTCGACGGTACTGCCTCTCGATTTAGCTAATGAGTCCCAAATCTCAACAACTTGCTTCTTTATATGCAGAACAAAGAGATAGAAGTGTCTTCTTTCCTTGTCAAAGACAGGAACATACATCTGCAACCATATGTAGTTAACTGGTTGTCACCTTTCAAATGGGTCAACTAAGCATGCAAATGCATGAATTGGACTTGACGAAATTCAGACTTTACCTTCTCACAGCTGAACAGAGCAGACATATAATTTTCCCTCAACATGTGCTTCTTTGCAAAAGAGATACACTCGGATGTATCATATGCGTACTCCTGTTTTACCAATGCGTATGTATTTCTAAGGAAGTTATGTCTTGCAAGTAGGACTACATGGTAAATTGAATCGAACCAATTATACTACATGGAATTAAGATATAGGAAAGATTACCGAAAAAAAAATTGGAAGGTACCAATTTATATAACCTTTCTTCTTC
>Ga0325403_1006249_pt1 | contig 11321 bp, 7 predicted proteins | sample PopdelMetagenome_19_FD_205665 | JGI IMG/M metagenome (GOLD analysis project Ga0325403, IMG submission 205665) | Populus deltoides microbial communities from Bellville, Georgia, United States - Xylem-PdKOR-R4 | ecosystem: Host-associated > Plants > Phyllosphere > Stem > Wood/Secondary xylem...
TTTTTTTGCTTTGCGCGGGAAAACTTTGACAGGCAATTTCCAGGTTAATTATAACCTGACTCTTCTATTTTTATAAAGTAAATAATTCAGTCCCTTTAGTTTCAAAAATAACTATTTAAATCTTTGCCTATTTTTACCATAGTTATAAAACTCGGCGTAATCCAAAACTCGGCTCACAAGTTAAATAAATCAACCTAAATTAATCTGGATTAACATCACATTTCAAGATTTAAAAAAAAAGATCAAATCAATATTGTTGTGAAGAAAAAATTAAAAGACAATTAAAATAGATTCCATTCAGGTTTTGATGAGTTCCAAGTTGATCATATTTGATCGAGTTAACTTTTATCTAATTCAATGTAAAACTTGGCCTAAAATCTGGCCGCATGGAGTTGACTTGTGAAATCAATCAAGTTTAATAACATTGATTATGAAAACTTTTTTAAAAAAATAACATATATAGAATAAGCTATAATTTACTCTACTAAAAAAATGACATAAAAAATGACATATAAGAGTGCGTTTGGTATTGTAGTGGTTATTGTAGTTATAGTTTGAAAAAAGTAATTTCATAAAAAGTGCTTTTAGTTGAGATTGGTTAGGAAAAATATATGTTTGGTTAAAACTGTGGTTAAAATTAAGGTTGAACAAAAAGTTGTTTAATGTGTTTGGTTAAAAATTGTGTTTCAATTTCATGTTATGATATAATTACTTAAAAGGACTTCATTCATAATATTAATGAACAGTTACATAAAAGTAACATTACAACCAATAAATTTTTGCAAATAAATCTAAACATATTAGAACAATAATTTATAATTGTGTCATTAAACTTGCAGCAATCTCATTACGTACGTAATCCATTCACGAAGGCCTGTGGTGTCCTTGGCTTTGTGAATGTGGAGCCACATCAGTTAGAAAATCATCGAGCACAAAATCAGGATGGCGATTGAACTCCATAAATGCCACATCTTGCATTGAAGTTCTTCTAATGTAATTATGAATTGTCATGGATGCGACAACAATTCTAACTTGTGCCTTGTAATTAAAGGATGGCATATTCTGTAAGATTTGCCATCTTTTTTTTCAAACTCCAAATGTACGTTCTATCACACAACGTAATGAAGAGTGCATACAGTTGAAAATTTCTTCACGAGTTTGTGGTTGTCCTCGCCTCCTAAATTCTTATAAATGATATCTCTAACCTCTATATGGACCTAAAAATTCATATTCATTAGGATATCCCGAATCAACCAAGTAGTATTTCTCTGTAAATACATATAATTTTTTTAAATTGAAAATTGCAAAAAAAAAAAATAACATTAATTATCATATATATACACACACTCATACACATATTACTACCTTCTGGTGGCTTAGAAAATTTTATACGTGGATTGTCAATTGCCTTGAGAAAAATTTGTGCACTATCTTCCCAACCCGCCCAAATAAATGTGAATTGCATGTCAAAGCTACATGCAGCCATAACATTCTAGGTCGGCACACCTTTTCATCCGATAAATGAAATTTAATTTTTAGAAGAAACACATGCACGCACATGTGTACCGTCGATAGCTCTTACACAATTCTAATATACGATAAACCAGAAAAATGACATCAATTTGACCTGACTAAAAAAATAAGTTTCGCAAATTCATGAAATACGAATCACCATCAACAAATACGATTAATGTAATCGTTGTCGTCGTCATTATCAGAACTGTGATTATCACTACAATCTCCATCATTTACAGAAGAATTACCATAATTAACATAATCGGCAACGTTATTCATTACGTCATCATAACCCCCGTCAAAAAGTGCTGAAAACCAGTGTGAATCCATATCTATCATGACATACAAATTTTTTTGTGAATAATTGAAAATTGTATGACTTGTTAAAAAAAACACAAATGGATAATGCAGATCGAAAATACTATATTATTCCATTTCTCCACGTGTAATGAAGCTTTGCTCGGCTTGTAAATTTTATGAGGCTGTATTTGTTTGCAATTCAGTCCTTTAACTTCCTTGTAAGTGAAATTGAATTTTTTTTCCAAAATGCCTATTATCTCTAATCAAATTTTCTAATTCCACTTGCTATAAACAACCTAAAAAATAGAATTTTAAGAGATCAAAATGGGAACAATTAACATAACTTTGTTGCATCTAAGATGTGCCCCCAACAAATCTTACAAGACTCCCGAATCTTCCATGTATATTTTGATTGAGCTGTTTGTAGATTTTCATGCACACACAAATTGTTTTTCCTTTTCATTTCCTGCTTCTAATGTTTCATTTCTTGTGCTAAATATAATGTCAAGTGTACTATACAACATGGAAAAGTTCATTTGCAAAAATGATTTGTGAGTGGAGCAATAATATTCAAACTAGATGAACTGTTACTGTTAAGGATACCTTTTCATTTCAAAAAAACGGGTCAATAAATAATAAACATGTTTGCCACCTTTCCCCAAGATTCAAACCAGTTCTACTTATGGAATACTGCTTCAGAAAATTGAACAAGACAACAATATAATTATGTAGAAGAAAATACAATAACAGAGGTCTAACAAAGCTAACGATTTTTTACCCCTTCACTATCCCAATGAACACCATAAGCAAACATTTAAAAACCTAAGAAACTAAATGAATGTCATAACATTAAGCAATCGACTGCAACCTAATGAATTAAATGGAACTTACCTATTACAGATGTATAAATACCAACAATCAGCAACACCAGCAATTACAAACAACCACTCTTGATTGCAAGTACTAACACATTCGGTTTCTACCTAAGGAAATTAACAATATGCAAATGAATATCTTCCCATACTTACTGCTATTTATATACAAATACATAGGAATGGAAGTAATATTCAAAAAATGGTTACCTAACTTTCAAAAGCTACCATTCAAGAACAGTTAACCAAACATTCAAATGTGGCATACACCAACTGAAAATTTCAAATTTAGCAACCTAAACCTACCATTCAAGAACAACTAACCAAACATTCAAAGTATAATAACAACAAGCAGCAGTCTTGGTTTCTGTTGCCTTCACCAACCATTCAACATCAAGTAACCCAATTGAAAATTTTGAAATTAGTAACCTAAACCTACCATTCAAGAGCAACTAACCAAACATTCATAGTATAATACCAACAAGCAGCAGTCTAGGTTTCATAAGTTCTTCTCACCAACCATTCAACATCAAGTAACCGAACTGAAAATTTTGAATTTAACAAGCGAAGCATAACATTCAAAGCTAAGTATCCACACATTTAAGGTTTACAATTCAGAAATTAACATCCATGAAATTCTGAATTCAGTCATACATATAATATCAAAACATACATGGTAATGGTGTTCCAAATACTTGGCCACAGAAATACACCAAAACATGGGCAACTCCTTCTAATTCCAACAACAATTGCAGCATAAAAAGTCTGCAAAACCAGTGGAAAAGATTTCAGACAAATGAATACGTTACTGGATTATAGAATTCAACACAAATGCAAAGACATGAATAGGGTAAAAAGTTAAAAATTGACCTTGTCCATCTAAGTTTGTGTGTGTTGGCCAAACATTATTTTCAGCCATGATATTTTTATGTCAATTCAACCCATTGCAGCCCACATCTCCCTCTTGCTCCTCACACAAAAGAATTGAGTTGCAAAGGTATACAATGCACTACCAAAGGCAACTCCATCAAAGAATGCAGTTCTTCCATTACCTCTTAAATGTACAACTTTTTTTTTTATCTCTAGAAGGAGCTCTAATCTCTCTGGGCATGGAGACAGTCTCAACAAGTTTATCCAGACGTGCAACTAGTTGTGATCCCATTCCAGTTCCCCTTTTCTTTTTTAGGAATTGAGGTGTAGTATGATGTGCATCCTTTTTATTTACACTGCTGAGGTTGCTGCTACTATTTGCGACATTGCTTCCACCAACCATATTGCTAACATCATGAGCGAAATCAGGGATTGCATCCTCTTCAGAGTCGTCACTTCCTTCTTCCATATTAGTATGCTTATTGGTTGTATTTCTCATTCCAGCAGCCACATTATCTTCATCTGATAAGAGTCCTTGTAAGGGAGTCCAAGCATATTCTTTCGTAGCCACTATGTTAGTAAACATGATGTCGTACTTGGCACACAACGAGGGCTTTATGCCGACATGCCTAAACTTCTCTGCTCATCTCATTTCCTGTGTAATGACAGCTAGATGTACTTAGCAATGATAGTTGATTAATAAATAATACAACATGACAAAAAAATTTATGAGGCTATTGCAAATAAGCAAACTAACCTGATTTTTTTATTGCCACCATTCATCAGTTGCTAAGATGGTCCCAAGTTCAATAGACCAACCAACTCTAGTTTCAGTTATTAATTTTTTTCCATACCCTCCAGTCCTTTTTAATCCTATCCTATTTGTTTTTAAGCAGAGATTTTGATAATGAAAATCCTGTCTGATCTTTGAATGACTCTATGACAAATTTCCAGTTAGCTTTGTCAAAATATGTGTTTGGTCTCATGCCTCTCTTAATAGCTGTAATGTAAATTTTACAAAACTTGTGCAACATTGCCTTGCTCCAAGAAGCTTTATTATGTGTGTCAGACCTATCCATTGCTTATGGTTGACAATACAATGAAAAATTAAACAAATAATTAACCATATGAACAAGAGATTGAATGCTGATAAGGCCTAAAATAAGATAGTAACATAACAAGAACTTACATATGCAACAAAAGGTCAACCAAAGAATCATAAAAGGTTGAATGTTGACAAGGAATGAAAAACATAAATAAAGAAATTATCTATAGTAACTTGGTTGACAATGCAAGAAAGAATTAAACACACAATTCACTATAGTTGACAAAAGCTTTAATGCTGATATGAGATGAAAAAAGAAACTAAGGAACTAGTTCAAAAAAAGATTGAATGATGTGAAGTGTGAACTAAGAAACTTGACAGGGGAAAGAACATAAAAACCTACCTACGGTGACATAAACCTTTAACTGTGTTTCATCAATTAGTAGGGGATGTTCTAATTAGCAATTGAAATTATTTGTTTAATTTATAATTATTTAGTTGTTAGCAATCAGCAGCACACAACAACTAATACCGGTTTAACATAGTAATCAAGAGATGTTATAATTAGCAACTGAAATTAATTGTGTCATTAATTTACATTTATTTACTTGGTAGCAATCAGCAGCACACAACAACAAATAACTGTTTAACATAGCAACCAACACATAAATAACTGCAGATACATGGAGGGAATAAACAGAATGAAAAATTAGTAGTAATGGCTAACGAGAGTAAAATACAAGTGAATTAAAAAGGGGTATAAACAGATCAATTTCACTGTAATCAACAAAAATAAACTTAAAATTACTATACAAAGGGACCGGTGAAATAAGCACAGTACTCGTTGGAAATTACAGCTGAGGTGTTTGAATGAAGCACGATGTTGATATCTGTGGTGGGGTTATTGATTGCAGTAACACAAGTTGCTCTTCATCTTGTTTTTCTGTTGATAAGGAGAAATGAATGAAAAATTATCATATATAACTATTGAGAGTAAACAACAAGTGATTAACGAAAGGGGATAAACATATCTTCACTGCAATACACAACAATTAACTTAAAATTTCTATAAGACCATACCAATGAACTAACCCATTGGAAATTTGAGCTCTGATGCTTGAATCAAGCTCAATATATATATATATATATATATATATATATATATATATATATATATATGTTTTGGGGTTGTTGCTTGTAGTGGAAAGGGTTGTTGTTGTTCTTCATTTCCTGTTGTTAAAGAGAAATGAATGACAATTGAATGTGCAGAAAGAGACAGAGCCATTAGTTAATTTTGTGGGTTGTGCAGCAGTAATGGTTTACTGTGGAGTTGTTGTGCACAGTTAGGGCTGATGGAAAGGAAAATGAATGCGAATGGAAGAACAAGAATGCGAAGAGCAAATGAGAAGAGAACAATATGCGTTTTGGTAAATTTTCACATTACTCATCTCTAGAAAATTCAACCACAGATTGAACTTGCAAAAATTCAATATTTTACTGCTTTCAAAAAATCAAGGTCCTGCCGCATATAAATGGTGGGACCCATGTTTTTTTATTTTTTTTGACAATCCGTAACCAAACGGCTAATCAGTGTGTTTTTTAAGAAACGTGAATGTTACCGCGTAGACAAACAGACTCTAAAATGATTAATCACCTGAAAATAACTCCGACATTTGCTTGTGTGTGTAGCATTATATTTTTTTTCTAAAAGTACAGTGACAACTTTGAGTATTTTTCACCTTTTGTATGTGATTTTTTTATGTGGTTGACAAATTAATTTATTATCTAAGAGAAAAAAAATAGGAAAATTATGTCATTAGACTCTATCTATTTAGTTTTTCTGTAAGTGAGCTTATGGCTATAAGAATATAAATTAATGAGTATTATAATATGTTATGATTAGGAAAAAAAAATTGTACATTTTATTGCATGTTGTTTTATTTCATATATTGAGGTATAGGCAATTTGTCAAGGGTAAAATAGTAAACTAACAATGTAAAAATATTCAAGTATATTAATAATCAAACATGTATTTAAAAGGTAAATAAATTTTTTATTTTTTTATTTGAGAATAGTTTATTGTTTTATTTATCATACAAAAAATAATTTAATAAAAAATAAAAAAAATTATTTTGTCTATGAAACAAATAATATTAAATTATGTGAAATTAACTCGGTTATTTTTATTTATTACTTGCATTAAGATGATATTATATGACTTGAATACAATCTAAAAAAAATATATATTTAATTTTAATCCAAATATAATAAATATATATCCCCATATTAATATAATACATATTTGCATTGGGTTCTAAATATAGTAAAAATTATATTCATGTATAACTTTTGTCACACTAATTGAAAAAATATAATTCACAACACTACCTTTTTTATCTATATTTTTATCTACAAAAGCCCTAAAAATATTCATTTACTTTTTAATGTACATGAGAAAATAACGATTCTTGTATAGCTTGGCCCTTTCATGATACATTGTCATAGAATTGACTAGTCATTTATAGCTATTGATGCTTCTACAGCCAACTTCAAAGATGTGAGGAATGATTAAGCTTTTAAAATGTATAATTTGAGTTTCCCATTGATTTCAAAAGGTACATTTACAAATAAAGTTAGAATAAATTACTACTATATAACATCTTAAGTTTTAGTCCTAACATTAGTACCTTTAATTCCTATTATAAAGAATTTCAAGCCCTAACATCAAAAAGTGTCAGCCTTACAATTAAAAAGTCCTAACTCTGTAATCAAGAAGTCCAAGAATGCAATCAGGAAGTTCAATCCCTTCTATAATGAAATTTCAGCCTTGTGATCATAAACTTCAAGTCGTATCACCAAGAAGTCTAAACTTTGTAATTAAGAAATTCAATCCTTGTCATCTAGAAAATTTTAGGCCTACCACTAGGAAGTTGAAGCTCTGTCACCAGGAAGTTCGAACCCTATAATTAAAAAACATCAACCCTATCATCAGGAAGTTCAGGCCCTATAATTAAGAATTCCAAGTCATATTATCATGAAGTTCAAGTTGAGTCTCAATTAAAACACTATCGGACAAGTCTTATAGTTAGGTAAGTCAAATTAAACTATACAATTAAGGTAGCATTTCATTTTCATGTTAAGGACGGTCGCCTCTTATTTTGACCCATTTTAGATTACATGTTGAGGATAGTTGTTTCTCGATTTGATCCATTTAGATTTTACATTGAGGTTAGTCTCCTAACAATTTTAACCCATTTAGATTTCATGCTAGGGTTGGTCGTCTAATGATTTTAACTCATTCTAGATTTCATGTTAAGGTTGATTGTCTCTCAATATGACTCATTTAAGGTTTCTATTGAGGTTGGTCGCCTCTTGCGTTGAATCATTTAATTTTCTTATCAAGGTTGGTCATCTTTTAATTTGACCTATTTAGATTTCATGTTGAGGTTGATTACCTCTCAAGTTGACCCATGTTATTTTCTAGCCATTTAATTTTATGGTCGAGATTGGTCACCTCTTGAGTTGATCTATTTAAGCATTCTCAAAATAATTCTTTTATTTTCCAATGTTTTATTGTAGTTCTTTATAAACATATCGTATAAAGTCAAAAGAAATGAATTTATCAATGTTTTTGTATTGCAAGTATTGCAAAGAAGGGGAAACTTTCATAACCCATCTTTGACCCCTTGTTTTTCAGTATCTTCCAAATATAAGTATCTTCAAAAAAGTTTTTTCAATACTATTTCATGATTTTTGGCACTTTTGTAGTATTTTTTATATGTTTAGAAAAAGAAAAAAAAGATTGTGGTGTGAAATGATGTACAAGGAAGGAAATGAGGACCAAAATGATGAAGAATCAAATAATATAAGGGAAGATCATTCAAACAAGTGAAAAAAAAGTAAGTAGGAGAATTAGGCAAAATTGAAAAAATTATTGAGTGATCCTAATTCAAGAAGTAAATAGTGTAAAGATTATAAATAAAGCATCTATCAGAAATCAAGGGGACTACATATAAAAAAAAATAAAACTAGCTAACTAAAAATTTAAACCCTAACTACTCTCTTCATTTCCTTCTATATACGTCATCATGATGGTCATGTTAAGCTTACTCCTTAACAATAATGATTCAAAATGAAGATTGAGGGTGACAAAAGAAGTAGATTGAGAGAGAGAAATGTATAACAAAATTAACTGTCAGAATAATGATTGTTTTATTTCTTATTGCTCACGTTTCCTACACCAGTATCTATATACAACTTGTATCCTCTAGTTGCCAAACTAACTACTCTCTCTTCTTTCTTTTTTGATGACTTTCTTATAATTTATGAACTAAAACATGATGAAAATGGAGATTGAGAACTAAAATATAAACACCAAAACTACATGAACTAAATACATGAAAGTAAAAAAAAATATAGGGATTAAAAGGAAATTTCAAGTATAAAAAATGCATTGTTTTTACTATGCAATCCACTTTGTTTTATGTCTTAATGAATAGTACAAAACACCATGAATTTACCCCAAATCTTTTAGTTTTGTTCATAATATATGTATATGATATAAACGTGCATATCTCGAGTAATGTTTAGATGAAGTTTTAGGTTAACTTTGAGAATATTCATATCTTATTTATCATCTATCGAATTGATATTCATCGAGTTGAGAATCATTAATTTCAATACTAGAAAATTGGTCCAAAAAATAAAAATCAAAATCAAATTAAGTAGAAAATTATAGGGCATGAGTTTTTCACTATAGTCATAGACACATTATACCGTAGATTGCTATACTGAAATTACCATTTTGCCTTTTAGTTGAAAAAAATAAAAGGTTTAGTTATGGGGGTATTTTGATCCTTTTCATATTCATATAGGTTATTAAAAGATTGAATGGGGGTATGATAGTTTTTTTTCAAAAACAATTTACAATAAAAATAATCTTTTACCCCAAATGTCAACAAAATTTAGAATTGTTGATGAATGATGTTTTTTTGTCTTTTCACAAACTTTAAAATAGTAAAAATACTTATTTACCCCCAAGGTTAAAAAAAAAATACTTGAGCTATAACTAAGAGATTTTTTGGTTTTTCCCTTCTTTGGCTACAATTAAAATATATTTTTATTCTTAGAAAAGATAAAAGATAAGTTATGCATGTAGGGATGTTTTGGTCCTTTCACATTGGTTTATCTGTTATTTTCAGGGTAATGAAGGCATTTTAGTAATTTTACATTGGCTTTTTAATTTTTAATTCGGGAAAGTTGTTGGCGCGTAGGTGGTGTCCACGCCCTTTTGTCGGCACATGCAACGCCACCTGATGTCCAAACCCTACCTTTCGTCGTGTCCTTAAAAGCACCTCTGCGTCCTCTTCCTCCTAGTGTGGCGTGTGACGACGGTTGATAGATGGTTTGTCGTTGGTAATCGTTTTTTCTTTCTTTTTTTCTCTATTTTCCAAAGAAAGCACATGTATGTCCTCTTTATTTTATTTTTTTATTTTTAGTCCTTATGGTTTTTTATTGCTTATTTTCGTCCTTGGCCCTGTTAGAAAAGTTTTTTTATGTTTTCAATTATTCTTTAAATTACAATTTGTCATATTTTTTTTCCAACCCGTTCCTTATTCTTTTGATTTCATTTTCACCCTTGGTTTTTTTTGTTAAAGTTTTATTGGTTTTCAATTTCATCCTTCAATCAAAATCTATGTTGTCTTACTTTTTTCAATTTAACCCTTATTCTTTTGATTTCTTTTTCCTTTTGTTAAAGTTTTCTTCTTTTCAATTTAACCCTTCAATTTAAATTTTTTTGATGCCCTCAAATTTATTTTTTATTTCAGTTTTCACCCTCATTCCTTTAATTACAATTTTTTATGTAGTTGGTTTTTTTTCTTATTACATCCGTCAGTGTTTGATTTGTTTAGAATTGAGCTTCATGGTTTTTTAACTTGTCATGCTTCCGATCTAATGACACGAGTCACAAGTTTTAAGAGTTAATAGGTTAGAAATTCTTTTTCCTCATTTTCTTTTATGATTTTATTATTCTACATTATTATTTTTTTAAAAAAATCTGGTTTTGTGGTTACTTTTAATTTCTTTTCTATCGATTTGTCTCGGTCTCGTTACTTAGACCACGTGTTTTGCAAGCCTTTTTTTGATAAAAGTTTTTTAAAAAAATTGTTTTGTTTTGTATTTAATTTTTATAGGTTTTTTATTTTATTCTTTATTTTATTTTATATAGATAAGTTTTGTTTTGTAAGAAAATAATTATTTTGAAATAATATTTCTAATATGTTCGGCCATATTTTTTTTTCATTTTATTTTATTCACTTGGTTTCATATGTGTTTTTATTATCTTTTATTGATTTTAATAAATAAGTTTGGTGAACACCAACAGATAAATATATTATTTTGTGAGATCAAATATCTTAATCTATATCTATCTCTTGATTTATTTAATTTTTTTAGTCATTGTTAATGATTTTTTTTATTTAATACATAGCTGTTTAGATAATTTTTTTAATTTATAGTTATAATTTTTTTATATAAAAATAATTTATGTATTTAAGTTTTTTATATTTTTTTAAAAATTATGAATCGGTGTAGAGTATGGGTCAAATGACAAGTAAAATAAATAAAATATGTAGGTGTAAATCGAAATAGTTGTAAACGACAACGAAAGAAAGGCCGATTTTAAGGCCGGGTCAAGTGCCTGCACAAACCAAAGCAAA
>Ga0325403_1006252_pt1 | contig 11318 bp, 7 predicted proteins | sample PopdelMetagenome_19_FD_205665 | JGI IMG/M metagenome (GOLD analysis project Ga0325403, IMG submission 205665) | Populus deltoides microbial communities from Bellville, Georgia, United States - Xylem-PdKOR-R4 | ecosystem: Host-associated > Plants > Phyllosphere > Stem > Wood/Secondary xylem...
ATGTTCGACATGAGATTACTCCTAATGTTTGCAAAATAAGCTCACATGAACCTTATTGACACCTTGTAATTCATACCATTAACAGAGCTCGAGGAATGAAACTAGTTGATCTCTACAAAATGATGAAATAATGTTAAATGATTCAAAATTGCCATTTGTTTGAGTGAGAAACTTGTTATATGATGCCTTTGATCATGTCTCATAACGATGCCTGGACAATTACAAAGAATTTCATGAATCTTTTAGTCAAGAAACACTCCAAATGTTGAAGTGGCATCAATCACTAGATTCAAGAAGTAATTTTTATTATATTTTCAATTTCAAACCTTCTTTTTTTTTTTCAAAGGAAGAGAAGAAATCGACCTAAATTTAAGAAAAAGGAGATGTTCTGAGAAGAGAAAGGATGAAAAGAGAGGGGAACGAGGAAGAAGAAAGTTGCCAGGAGGGAAGAAATGAGAAAAAGAAAATTTTAATTTTTTTATTAAAATTTATTTTTACCATATTGATCCGATATGTAAAATATAATCTTTTTTAAAATATAAATCAAATGTTATCACACTAAAATGTTTGGAAATTCATGATAATTTTTCCTAAAAAAACATAAAAAGTGTTTGAAAATATAATAATAATTAATTTTTAAAATATTTTTCACTCGAAAAATTATCAAAATGATATTTTTTTATTTTTTTATTTATTTTAGATATTAGGATATCAAAACAATTCAAAAACACTAAAAATAATTAATTTAATAAAAAAATATTAAATTTTAACAAATATATATATATATATATATATATATATATATATATATATATATTAAAACACACTTCTAAACAACTTCCATAATCTTAAAAATTAAATTTAGACTTTAAATAAATTTATAGATAAAAAAAACCCAAATATTGAAAAACTTTAGATTTGTAGAGGGGTTATTTATGTAAAATCACTGCTCACACTAGATTCTCTCGCCCTGCTATACCAAATTACCAATCACTAGATCTCTGGCACTTGGAGCCAACTGGTTTGCCAGAAATGGAGAACAAGCCAAAACTACATGTCGTTCAAGCCTTAAAGCAACTATTTTTGCTCTTCGCTGTCCACTCTCTCTTCCTCTTCCCTTTCACTCTCTCAGAAATCTTCTTTGAGGAACGTTTTGAAGATGGTTGGAAAGGTAGATGGGCTTTATCAGACTGGAAAAGAAGTGAAGGCAAAGCTGGTACTTTTAAGTACACCGCGGGGAAGTGGCCTGGTGATCCAGATGATAAAGGTACAATAACATGTTCAAGATTTGATCTTTTTGTGTTTATGTTATCTGGGGTTTGAATTTTTTTCGTTTGATTTGTGTGGAAATATGGTGTTTCAGGTATTCAAACATATAATGATGCAAAGCATTTTGCTATATCAGCAAAGATAACCCCAGAGTTTAGTAACCAGAATAGGACTTTAGTGGTTCAGTATTCTATTAAGTTTGAGCAAGATATTGAGTGTGGTGGTGGTTACATTAAGCTGCTTTCTGGCTATGTTAATCAGAAGAAATTTGGTGGTGATACTCCTTATAGGTAAAGAAAATGACCCATTTGATTCTTTTGAGGTTTGAGAATTGGAAAGTGGTCAGGTTTAAAGCTTGCTGTGTCTTTTGTCTTTGCAGTTTTATGTTTGGACCTGATATATGCGGTACACAAACAAAGAAGCTTCATGTTATATTGTCTTATCAAGGACAGAATTATCCTATCAAGAAGGATTTGCAATGTGAAACTGATAAGTTGACTCATTTCTATACATTTATACTTAGGCCTGATGCATCTTATAGTGTGTTGGTTGATAATAGAGAGAGGGAATCAGGAACCATGTATACGGATTGGGATATTCTTCCTCCACCAAAAATTAAAGATTCTAAAGCAAAGAAGGTACGATAGGAACTAGGGGTTGGATTTTGATTCCATTTTTTGCAGGAAAATGTGGTGATTTTCATTGTTGATAGTTTGGTGTTTTTAGTATAGCCAATAAAGGTTGACTTTCATTGTTTCGCAGCCAGCAGACTGGGATGATAGAGAATATATTGAAGATCCTAATGATGTCAAACCAGAGGTATTGCCTGGTAGTCTGTTTAATAATGCGGTTGAAATAGTGATTTATATGTGTTCCTGGTACATTTTGTGCATTAACTATTTGCTTTGATGTTGCAGGGATATGATTCTATTCCCCGGGAGATTCCTGATCCTAAGGCTAAAGAGGTTTGTTCATTGCCTTTAGCATTTTAGAATATCTTCTTTAATTTTCTCGTTCTCACCATGTTGGGGTTTGAAACATGTGATTAGACTATTCATGGATTAACTTGCCTTTATACAATGACAATGCTCTAGGAAAATGTCTTTCTTTTTGGCCCTCACTTAATCAACTTGATTGTTGGATAATTAGGTTATAAATAAAAAGAGATATGTAGGTTTGTCGTTTATTTAACTGTCACAGCCTAGAAGACAAAATATAACATGCCTTATTCTATTGCTGCTTTGAATAGCCCGATGATTGGGATGAAGAGGAGGATGGAATATGGAGGCCATCCAAGATACCGAATCCAGCTTACAAAGGACCATGGAAAAGAAAGGTGTGCATCCATACTACTAACCAAAAGTTTGAACAAAATATCTTAGCTGATTAATAATGATTATTGAATTAAGTTGTTATCCTGATATTGTAGAAAATCAAGAACCCTAACTATAAGGGAAAATGGAAGACTCCATGGATCGACAACCCAGGTATGAATCATTCCAGTGAGACCAAATGGTTATTTTTATCACTCATTTGGGGAAGAATGCTTTGGAACATACAAATGCTCAGAAATAGGAAAATGAGCATTTTGGCCTATATACCAGCATTTAACCAAATAATGGAGTAGGCAGTATGTTCCAACTTCGAAGTGGTGAACTTTGCTACTGGGTTTTAGACAAGTCTTTTATTGTATAAAAAATGTAAATTTCATATAGGATACTAACAGAGCATAGTAAATGAGCTAGCTTCTATGTTGTAGTAGGAATATTTGCTGGTGTTTTAAAGACAACTGGTCCTCCAGCAAGTTTGTATCAGTTGTCTCTCTAACTATGTGGTTGATCTAATAGATGTGCCTGATTTTAGTATCCAATTTCATTTTGTAAATGCTTACAATCCACTTTCCCTTTCTTTTTGTCAGAGTTTGAAGATGATCCTGACCTTTATGTGCTGAAGCCAATAAAATATGTGGGTATCGAAGTTTGGCAGGTAGGTCTCATAACTTCTTTCCCTCTTCTGGAGATCATTCATACAACCTATTGTTTGGGGGGGGGGATAGCACATTAATGATACCAAGAAAAAGTAAAATTTAGTTCTTTGAAACAACAAATGATTGTATTATCTGATCTGACAAACACATTTGCCTCTCTTATTTAACCTGGCTTTGTTTATCTGAAATCAAGATAGTAGATTTTATTATATTAGTATCAGTAAACTGGTTTGTTTGAGTGTCGACTAAGCCTTTCATTCTAGATGGAAAAACCATTTATTTTAACTCATTTTTGCTGTACTGGTTTATTGACATATCTACCCTCTTAGTGGAGTTAGGATTTGTACTCAGCTCTTTTGATCCGTCCAAATAACTGAGATGCCTTGCCCTAAAACAGATTTGAATTTCTCATTGTACATTCCTGGCAAAAAGATTAATCTCTTCCATCATTGTGTTTTCAGTTGAGTTTGGATTTATACTCTCAACTAAAAAACATTCTAAGTTACCTTGATCTGATGACATCAAATATTGCATTGCAGGTGAAGGCCGGATCAATTTTTGACAACATATTGATCTGTGATGACCCACAATATGCAAGAGAAGTTGTAGAAGACGTTTTCCAGAATAGAGAGGTGAATTTATTGATTTTAGAATCCATAATGGCGGCTTGGTTCCAAGGAACATGGTGTAAATTTGGTATTTAGATTCTCATTTTATGTATATGCCAGATAGAAAAGGATGCCTTCGAGGAAGCAGAGAAAGTGAGGAGAGCTCGAGAAGAAGAGGTGACTACCTTTGTTTGCTTGCTTTTGGGAATTTGCAATTTGTCCTATAACTCTACTTTTAGCCATTCTTTTTGAGCATTATCCAATGGATTTGAATCATTGCATGAGTAGGAAGCTCAAAGAGCAAGAGAGGAAGGTGAAAAGAGGAGGAAAGAAAGGGGCCACAGGAAGCCTCGCAGAAGGGTATAATATCTCTTGATATCTTCTAATTAAACCTTAGTTGCCACTTCAATGTTGCATCTCTTGAATGCACCTGCTTGAGTTTTTTAATGGTACCCCTTAAATAGAATCATTTTGATGAATGATGCCCCAAAACATTAAAAGAAGTAAGGAACAACACTTTAAACCATTTTCAGATTACCTTTTCATCATGTTTCATTGAGAAAGAGAGATGAGCAGCTAAAGAATCATAAAAAATAAAACGTCATCTTTTGTATTTATTGTGAAGCTTTTTATTGGTTTGGTGAATGTTGATATAACATAAAAATTTTGTTTTGCAGCATGATCCCCGGGACTACATGGATGATTACCATGTAAGCATATCTTCGGCACTCTTTCTCTCATTTTCCCATTGAATTGACTCTGTTTTCAATAAACTCATAGCAAGTGGTAAAAGATCAAGGCTTTCTCTACAATAGGCAGGAATTACTTAGCTCGAGCCTTTTACTTTCCATCACATTTCATTAAGAAGGGTACCTATATTCTTTTCCAATCAATATAAAGCAACACAAGCTGATCAACTTTATGGTAAGCTGTTATAACATCAATTTCTTGGCAATGAAGACAGTATGCAGCTTGAGGTGTTCTCAACAATCATGCATGATCTACACTGGAAAACCATCTCATGCTTCAGCTCAAATACTTTAGTTTCTCCCCTGAACTTTTCTTTTGCAGGATGAACTATAAGCTGCCCATGGCTGTTTCCGTTCACATCTTACAATCGCAAGAGAGATCAAGTTTCAGATTTCAAAAGGCAGCATGTTTCAGTCTCAAGCGTGTCATGTTGTTGTACCTCCTGTTGTATTACTGTTGCTGTAACATAAGAGACCTACCACACCAAATAAGTTGACCAAGTTGACGTGCCAATCCAGCCAATAAGGCTTATGTGGGCTCTTGTTACTTGAGTTGACGGTAAATTGATGGACAATTTTGAGTCTTCTAATCATTGAAAGTCCTCATGGTTTGAATGGATTCAGGATTGTTTATTAGTTAAGATTTGGCTGTATGAAACCTTTTTGCGGTATAAAGAGAGCAACTTGTGCTGCTAAGTAGATAACTATGTCATATGGGTTTCATCTCCACAATGGCTCAATTTTCCATTGAATTAGCAAAGATCAAATCACGTGCTCTGGTGAGTTGACTATTTTTTTTAAAAAAAAGAAAGTCAATTAGTTTCTTTTGTGTTGAACAGGTTGAAAGTCTGTTGTCTGGGTTTTTAATCAGGTTATAATAAGTTAATTCTCTGTTATTAATTACAAAACCCGACCTGAGCCAGGTCAGGTTTGATCTACCAAGTCGATTTGGATCTCGGGTCGTTCTCAAGAATCTCAACATGGCCTGAAAACACTATAAGACCTAACATCTTCTGTTCTTGTTTGCTCTGTGTGTGTGTGTGTGTTCTCGTTATATTCCACTGTTGCTGAAAGCATTTCTAATGATTATTCTTTGATTAGGGCTAAAAAAAAATTCTTGATTAGGGTAATTTTGGGAAGGAAAAGGAAAGAATGGATCGGACTTGACGCGTAATCTGCCACGTGGGCCCAGCATAAAGCAGTTAGTGACGTTACCCTCCACTACGAACACCCACTTACACGTAAAGGGTCTCCGTCACCTTTTCCTTTTAACGTTCGTCACCGTCATGTAACTTTATCTTCTCTTCTACAATGAACAAGAGCAACATAAATTAAGGTAATAGAATAATAATACAGAAGAAAACAAAATTGCAGTCCATAAAAATTGATAAAAAATAAAAAAATAAGAGGAAAATAATATTTAAAAAACCGACATCTATAGTTCCAATTGAGCATTAGAAAAATGCTTGAATTATATAAATATATTATCATAAATTATATTCAAAATACTTGTAATATTTTAATTTATCTTTTTTAGATTATCAAGTATATAAATTCAAAAATGTTTGTTAGTTCATTGAGTCTTAATGATTATAGTATCATATTAATTTAATAATTGAATCTATATTACATTCAAAAGAGTCAATATATATATATATATATATATATATATATATAAAATATGTTTTTAAGATTCCAATTTAGGTGACTTGTTTTCCATGTTGGTCAACAAAGTATGATAATAATAAATCATCATCATCATTCAAGTGACAAGTTCCACCAAAGTGCCAACCCACAAACATCCACAATAACTCTCTCTCTCTCTCTCTCTCTCTCTCTCTAAAAAACTCAAAAGAATAAAAGAATAAAAAATAAAAGAGGGAAAGAGAAAGAAGGGGAGTGATGCAGATGATCTCCAAAGCATCTTGTGCCATGGCTTCCCTTCCTTGCTCCAGGGTGGGTCTACTTTCTTGCTTGTTTGCATTCCTTGTTTACTCCAAACCCTTTTGATTTTACTCTATGTTTTGTGCTTTAGTGGTTGTTTAAACTTTAAAGTTTCAGTCTTTATGGGAAATGAGTGATCTTGATGTCTTAACCCATTTGAGATACTGCAAAATCTTTGCTTCTGTTTTTTTATGCACTATCTGTTTGTTTGTTGTTTAAAGTTTTCTTTTTAACTGTTTTAAAGAAAGCCCATTTACTGTTTTGTACTGGTTTTGATAGTGGAAGTAGAACAAATGGTAGAAGTTCAGGAGGTTGGATGGTAAAGAATCACGTAATTTGATGCAATGGACATTTTATTTTTAGTGAAAGTTGAAGGAGATGGCATGATTGGTGACTTGTATGTTGACGTATGAACTTTTGATGAAAGGAAATCATTTTGAGAAGTTAACCTTCCATGTATATTGTTTGGCCTTTCTAATGGATATGATCCATTTATTAATTTCCATCTCGTGCCTTTTGTTGTGAACCGCAGGGGATGCTTTTCCATCTATATGGAATAGGTTTTTGGTGTTTGTTTCTGGCCTTTGGTGCAGTAGATGTGCTTGCAAAATTTGTGGAGATTGATAATTAAGACCTTACTGTTTTTTCTCTCTCATATTATTAGGTGAGGAGTGGGATTCGCGTAAGGCCAGGCACGAGACAACTTTCCCTTAGAAAAGTTATTGTGTATGGATTCATGCGTTTGTTGTCCACACCGTTCAAAACCTTGCGTGGAGCAAGTCGAACACTTAAAGTTGCTCAATTTTGCAGCGTTTCCAATATGTCTTCTTCATTGCAAATTGAATTGGTAAGAATTTGTAATGTTTTTATTTTGCAAGCTCTGTTATAGTTTTGAAATATTTAGTGTTCTTATTGTGAATGGATGCCTTATATCGTTTTTTGTTACGTTCATTGCTTCAGGTGCCATGTCTTAAGGACAATTATGCATATCTTTTACATGACGTGGATACAGGCACAGTTGGAGTTATTGATCCGTCTGAAGCTGCACCTGTTATTGATGCTTTAAGTCGGAAAAACCGAAATTTGACTTATATACTAAACACTCATCATCATTATGATCATACGGGTGGGAATGAAGAGTTGAAAGCAAGGTATGGTGCAAAGGTATGCGACAGTGTTCCCAAGTTCTTTTTTCTCCCAACTCTCATGGGATGAAATTAAATGCATTTAATTGATACAAGAACAAGAAGCCAGCATTTTTATTCACCATTTTAAATCTGCTTGTATTGAGTCTAATTCTATAAAAAAAAAAGCTCAGACAATGGTTTTCAGTGAATGCTGTGTCTTCCATCTGAGTATTAAGAGGGACCTAGATGCCTGTTTGTAAAGTGGCTCTCAAAATTGTGTAGTTTTTACAGTTTTGCTTTTTGTTTGTAGGTAATTGGTTCAGGAGTTGACAGGGATAGGATTCCTGGCATTGATATAGTTCTGAATGACGGGGATAACTGGATGTTTGGAGGCCACGAGGTGCTAGTAATGGAAACTCCTGGCCATACCCGAGGTTCTATTTCCTTATCAATCTACATTAGGAAATCCTATTCGTGAGAAACATGTCATTATAATGTCAAAATGCAATCTTTTCTTCTGTTGACACTGGAAAAGGCATGTAAAATCAACACGTTTCCTTGCAGCTCCAAAAAAATAAAAAATATTGCATTTCCTAGAAGCATGAACCTGTGATACATGAGTTATAAGTAGAAAAAAACTCATTTGAAATATGTAGAACACCAATATAAAGTCTGAGTCGTATGGAACAGTTGGAAGGCCACAACAGGCTATACCTTCTGATATATGTCCTCCATGCCATTAAAATGCGAATCTTATGACTTTCTGCTTGGATGTTATCTAGTTAGCGGGGGACATGTGGCATGCATTCAATACAAAAAATGAAACAAACAAACAATTTTTGTTGTTTCTGCTACCAACGAAAGAAAATGTAGCACTTTTGTTGGTTAAATTGTCTGTTGTGTCCTCATTCTTTCTAGTGATTGCATGCATGGAGAATCTGGGTATTTTCAAGTGGGATGGTGGGATATTTGCTGGCTTCTCTTGTGGGTTTTGGTTTTAGTAAAGAGCACAAGACTTTATGGTTATGCAGCTACCGAGTCAATAGTTGTCTTGACATTCAGCATTCATTTAATTGCAGGCCATGTAAGTTTCTACTTTCCTGGTCCGGGGGCAATTTTTGCAGGAGACACTTTATTTAGTTTGTCATGTGGCAAGCTTTTTGAAGGAACACCTGAGCAGGTAATTCATGACACACATTCTTCATTATGCTATAATTTTGAGGTCGGAAATAATATCTGATGATGCAATATTGAGATGAATATATTGGATTGAGCCTTCCTATTTAGACAAAGTTTCATCGCTTGAATCCTCAATGTGAAACGATTCTTTAAAATATCACTTCATCTTTTTAACTAGAAGAGTATTGAATTATTAAATGATACATGTTTTCTGAACTTGAAAGTTGAAAATTTTCTCAAGCTACCACCACAAAAAACATAAAATTCTGTGTTTTTAAAGCCTCCTGAAAAAATATTTATTTATTTTTGTATTTACTTTGCAAGTTGGACGTTTGGATGGAATCTTTTATAGTCACAAGTGGACAGTCCTGTTGTCAAATATTGAAATGAATGAGTGAAACATTGGAGGATGGGATAGAATTACCCCCCCAACTGTAGTCCAAAGCCCAGCAGGCCTCTCTTAACCAAAAGAGCATATTTGATAAGCAGCTAGTTGCCTGGTTTCATGATGATTGAATACTATAGCATCTGATTTTCTTTGTTGCAGATGCTTTCTTCCCTCAGGAAAATCATGTCACTGCCAGATGATACAAATATATATTGTGGTCATGAATATACGTTGGTTGGTCACCTATATATTTGTTTTCCATATTATTCTTGTTTTATCTACTAAAGATCAAAGTTAAATGCCCTAACCATGATGCATGTTTTTTGACAGAGTAATTCGAAGTTTGCACTGTCCATAGATCCAAATAATGAGGCACTCCAGTCCTATGCATCCCATGTGGCACATCTTCGCAGCAAGAGTTTGCCAACTGTGAGTCTTAAGCCTTCTTACTTTATTGAATACCTGGCCAATGACGGGCTACTGTGATGAGGGAAGCCTTCACTCCCTGAACCCCAACTCCCCCCACCCCCTACCCTACCTTGAGTTCACAATGAGAGCAGGACTCTATCCTGTGTCTAGTATAAGGCCAGGAGAATTTAGCAACTAAGTGATGTGCCACCAGATTTTCTGATTTTTTTTTTTATCTAGAAAGGAAATGATTTTATGATTTGTGCCTCTTATAAGTCTTTGGTCTTGAACCCTCACGGAGCTCTTCACTGTGTTGGACATTCCTATCCATGATTGATCTTTTGATGTTTTAAACTGAAATTGACTTTTGAAAGGTATCTTGCTTTTTGATAGAAAATATATGCGCACCAATTTCAGTTGCATGTCACGCAATTATCCAATTTTGAAGATAACTTCTCTTTTGCAATGCTCATTACTGTACAACAGCACATACCTTCTTTGGCTTTATAGAAGCACTTAAAGTTATATGCCCTTAGTTTTCCTGCCTGGCACCGGCTATTTGTCAGGCGGTTAACTTTGTAGAATCGCACAAGCTTCCTCATGTTTGTATGCCTTGAAATGGCGATCAGTTTCAGTAAAAGTTGAAGTGGCAAGCAAGCTGGGTTGCTTAGCCACTATCAATGTGCATAATGATTGTGGACTTGGTTTCATTTGGTAGTCCTGTGTGTGTTTTTATTTTCTCCTCTTATCATTTAACTTTTGAGTTTTATCTTCCTAAAGTTCCACATTGAGGGTGAATTTTTCTGTCTCGTCAGATTCCAACAAAGTTAAAGGTTGAAAAGGCTTGTAATCCTTTCCTTCGCACTTCAAGCACAGCAATCCGTCATACCTTAAATATTCCAGCAACAGCAAATGATTCAGAAGCGTTAGGCGTTATCCGTCAAGCAAAGGACAATTTTTAAGATCACTTGCAAGATTATATCTACTTGTCTATAGGATAGGTGACCCCGCCATGTATTATTCTCTGCCAATATGTTCTTTTATCTAGAGTTTTGATATCTTGAATTTCCTTTGGATTCTTTAACCTCAAGAAACAGCAAATCCAGTTGCCAGTAACAAATGCTTTCTTCTATTCGAAAAATTGGTTTAATTTTGTACTGGTTCAGCATTAATTTGCTTTGAAAATATTGCATGAAGGTATTCATTTCTCCTTCTGGTTCATGCCATGGTGTAAAACACTTTCTAAAGTTAGGCTTGGCAAGAGCTTTGACTTTATCAGTCAGCAAGTGCTGCTCCTTGCTCTTGTTCAAAGATGGAGAGCTGAATTATCTCTTCGGTCAGTGTTCTTTGAATAGAAAACTCACAGAAAATGGAATATCAAGACGAGAGTTGAAAACTTGGTCGTCACTATTTAAAATTAAAAAATATAAATTAATTTAAAGGAAAAAAAAACAAAATTTTTTAAAATCACCGTACAAAGAATGGGTGGGTTTATCGAACAAAGCAAAATCCAGACATTGTTCCCTTCTCCCATTAAACATAATGGCACCATGTCCATGAAGTTGACAGAGGCAGTCATGAAGTAACCTTATCTGCTCTGCCACTGCATGTATTCTTGAAAATTGAAACCAACAAGTCTTGGACCAGTGCTTGCTTGTT
>Ga0325403_1006255_pt1 | contig 11314 bp, 5 predicted proteins | sample PopdelMetagenome_19_FD_205665 | JGI IMG/M metagenome (GOLD analysis project Ga0325403, IMG submission 205665) | Populus deltoides microbial communities from Bellville, Georgia, United States - Xylem-PdKOR-R4 | ecosystem: Host-associated > Plants > Phyllosphere > Stem > Wood/Secondary xylem...
TAAAGAGACTGACCCTGTAAGGTATTCCTATAACTTGAAATATTTAATATAACAAAAGTAAGGTTGAAAATTGAAAAAACAGAAGGTTAACTGCCTTAGCAATTGTCTTTTAAATTACAAAAATGGCTGAGAAAAAATCTCTGATGCAACTTCCAGAGGCACCACATTAGAGAGGCTAAGGAATAGTGCACAAAACAGTACTTGCCATCCTAGAAAATTTGTATGGTTCTTGAGCAACAGGTTCAGTTAAGCACTGTTTTGAATCTACGATGCCATGCATCTAAATCTCAGTTTCTTAAACCAAACATCTAAAAGCCAAACCTAGTAATGCAATGGCATTAATGCCAAATACAATATCCGGCAGATAAAGGAGGAAAGAAACAGCCAAACTGTAAACTGTCAATGGCCTCAAACATAAAATACTATCTCTGAGAAAAATGTTTGGCATTTTTCACCAATCAACATCATAGAAATGTTTGCAGAAATTAAGTTTAAACCCATAAGTTGATTTAAATCGAATCAAACACTTGGTTTTGAACATTAGTCAACAACTTAGCACTCAACAAGAGATGTGAAACCAATGAAAGTTTTGGTGTTCTTGCCATTTTCTAGTTTGAATCAATCCATTAAAAATTGGACCAGAAAAAATAAAATAAAATAAAAGGATTTCAAAACAAAGCTCACTGATTTCATCTTATATCCAAAATATTGAAAACTGAGCCATCTAATCATCGATTAACTTGGAAAAAAAATATAATTTTACTGAAAAATTCTTTGAGAATTCACTTCCCCAAAAATTTAACCGATTACATTTGTGGGATCCATTAGCAAGGCCCGATCATTCAATGGATGAGATCTTTTGGAGAGTGAACTCAAAAGGAATTTCCAGTAAAATTAACAACATTCATTAACTTGCTAACCCTCACGTTTTCAGCTTAAGTAAAACAAATGTTCATTTGATCGTAAAAAGAAATCAGTCTCAACACACATCTCCGATCCCCATTTCTATTCCTCTGGAAATCTCATGCTTTAGGAGATTCCACAGTAAATAGCATCATTGCCCCACCCCACTTAGTCAATCATCTCAATCCACTACTCCACAAAAATATCAACAAACCCCACTAAAGGAGACCACACTCAAGCTTGCAACAAACAAATTCATTAGCCCTTTAAATGCATAATAAAGTAACTTACTTTATACCTGCATAGATAGATACTTAGATAAATATCTCTACTAAGATTCAAATCAGTCCCTTAAATTTTCAACAGCTTCAGAGCCAAGACAAATCATACAATCACTACCAATCATTAACTTAATGATAAATTACCTCCCAAAATTAAGCTTCATGTTATGATTTTAGTAGCTAATTAGTCAAAATCACCAATCATTAACTGAAACAAAAGTTTAGATACATATTCATGTATAGAGAGAGAAAAAGAGATAAACCAGTGATCTGTCAGCGATCGGAGGGATCGCCGGAAGAGGAACCGAAGAAGCTGTCAAGATGATGAAAGCGGAGTTGTTAAGGCTGCCTTCTTGGGAAGATTTGAAGCTAGGGTTAGGGTTTCGTTTCTCGAGAAAAAGCGAAAGGAAAAAAAAATAAAAATAAAAAAACTAATTTTCCCGAGCTGAGGCACTTTCTCGAAAGCCAAACGCGTGTGGAGAAAAGTTGTAATTTTGCTAGGTATGATTTTGTTAGTTGTAGGTGCAGGAAAATCATGTGAAGGTCCTATCATTTGTTGCCACGTATATAAAGTGGAGAGCAAAGCGAAGCTTGCTTGGTAGTGTTATTGCAACGGTCCGCAATTTAAAAAAATCGGATTGATTTGTCGTCTTTACATCATTGGTGTTTTTTTTTTATGGAATCATGGACAAAACTGTCTTTTAATTTTTAAGACTTGTTCTCTACCGTAGCTAACGAAATTTAATCCAAGTATGTTCGTTTTATAGAAGATATTTTTTAGGAAAATGAGATTTGTTATTATTATTTAGATTTATCAAAAAAATATTTTTTTTTATAAAATAAATTACTTTTCATATGCTTTTTTTTTTAATGAGGGTATAGAACTTATTATTAAAAATACCTAGTTTATTAAATGCTAGGTATAATGAGTATAAAGAATTCAAATATTTTTTTTTAATATGGAGTTTTATATTTGATTATTTAAGTAAAAGAAGGCCACGAAGACTTTCATGCATAGTTTTTAAACCCGACCTAGTGGTCGACCTAGTATAATGATAGGGTAACGGGTCAAATGGATTGACCCAGGTCAACCAAAAAAAATATATCTAAGCATGCGGTGCTGAGACGTGAATCAAATTAACTTTTTAACACAAAAACCCAACCAATCAAAAAATTAATCTTCTTGACCTGTTGGCACCATTTAGCAAGGACATTGAGTCTAAGCATACGTTGTTGAGTGTAAACCAAGTACTTTAAAAGACTAATCTTCTTGTCAGAATCAGATTGTTGGGTGGATTTGGATTTGTCCACCAATTCTTTCAAAGAAAGAAATGAATCCTCGGCAGCTCGACTCACGAGAATTTAGAATTCCACAGTTTGTTGTCCTAACTTAGTCATTCCAAGTCTTCAAGAGTTAGGGCTTTATTTCTTCTTTTGGTTTATTACTGGATTTGCGTATTACAATTACTGTTATGAAGGCATAATAGAAGAAGCAATGGTTTTTGGAGACAATAACAAAAGAATAGGTTTTGTTTTCTTTTACTTTTGTGTTTTGTGTTATTTTTTAAGTTTCAGAAGGAGAGAGAGATGGGGACTTACCTGGTATGGCTTGTGTGTGGCTTAAACTGATCTGCAGCTGATATGGCTACTGTGAACTTTGAAAAAAGATGGGGGATTAAGTTTTCTGCTAAAGCAAAAAACTACGTTGTTTAACTTATATATATAAAAAAAACAGACGGGTTTACCCGGGTCGATCAAGTTTTTTTGGGCCAATTCCCTGATCGGTTTTTTCATCAACCCGACCCGGTTCCAGTCCCAGGTCGACCCGCCAGGCCAGACCGAGTTTTAAAACTATGCTTTCGTGTAACTTAGGTCAATCTAAGCCAAAAGCAAACCTATGTTGCAATATTCTTCTTTGAAATATTTTATGGTGCTCTCAAATCGAAATCCAAATAAAAAACTAAGAGTACATGGAGTCATCTTTTTTATCTTTATCAAATAATGATAAACTAACTAAGTTATTTATATCGGTTAATAAAAGATGCCAACTAAAAAAAGAAAAAAAACATGTGATAAGATAAAAAAAAATGCAATGTTAACTATAAATATGATAAAGGATATAGTCGTTGTAAGGATTATGATAATAACATTAATAATAATTGTGATTATGGTTTTTACAATACTAATAATATTTATAGAAATAGTGATGATTGTATGATGGTGATTATTGTGATAGTAATGATACTAGTAATACTGATTAAATAATAATTATTTTAATAATAATGTGATGATGATTATTATGGTACTGATGATGTTAAAAAGTTATGTCATAACAATATTAAAATAATGTTTATATTATTAATAAGATGATGATTGATAGCGATGGTCAACGGTGATAAAATGATTATGATGGTGTAAGGTTATGACTGGTTATAAAATAATTATTTCAATAACAAAAGGTGGTGATTCAGATAACAATTCTTGTACTAGTTTCTCGCTTGGCAATTTACATAATACAAACATTAACAACTAATTAATGATTAAAAGAAGTTAAGAGAGTGAGAGAATGGACTATTTCATGGAGGAAGCTTAACGAAAAGCTTTAGTTTTTTTTACGCTCCATGAGGAAGATAACACTTGTAACGATGTTCTTTACCAACCAAATCTTGTATGCCTGCTTGTTTACAACATCATAGGGTTGATGCTCATTATTCCTCGAAAGTTGACCTATGATCAAGGGCTGGTGACACCATTGTTTTAACTGAAAACTACCCCAAATGGGTTCTTTAAGATTCCACCATTTTTCATCGCTCAAGCAAAGCTTTGTGTTAGGGAAAACATTAAACACTTTTTTTTTTTAGAAATTGGATAAAAGCCTGTTTACGAGTTCTTTCAAAAACTAAAGAGAAGAAACCCATTATAACCTGGCTTAAATTAAAGAGCTCAATCAACTAAACAAAGGTCTAGAAGACAAATTAAAAGTTACATATTGACAATAAATCTCGAATAAAATGGGCGAGATCATAGTCATTAATTAATTGTTAATTCTAAGAGATAAAACACTATTTTATTTTATCATTGACATGAAAGTGTAGAGTGGTATGGTTGAACCTATGTTTTGATTCAATAACAATTTTAAAGATATTTAATTAATCAATACAAATCATAATCTTAAAAAAATTCCAATAAAAACTATATCTTGAGACATTAGTTTAAAAAAGCTATAATTTATAAAAAAATTTAAATTATTTTTTCAAACAACAATCATAAAAACATATAAGCTAGAACTAGTTAAGTTTGGATTGGTGTAAGAAATAAAAGTAGCAAAGACTGATGAATAAAAAATTGAAAGCAATCACCAGGTATAAATAAATCGAAGAATCCAAGCACCTAGCATAAAAAATATTAATGCTTATTTATGGAATTCCATAACCACTTTTTTGTTATGAACATGACCATATAATTAAGCATTGATCAATGATATGCATATGGCATGCACACTTAGCATCAATGCTTGAATCGGGGACTTTAGGTATTATATAGCTTATGACAATCACCTTACCCTTTTTTGGCAATGCATTATGGGAATTTTTAAGAATTTTTAAGCATTGATCTTCACTCTAGTCATGAAGAATGTTTCGTAACCATAAATTTAAAAAAAAAGAAAAAGAAAAAGAAAAAGAAAAACACTACTAATTATCATTCTTTCTTTTCTCAAATCATTTTAATAGTACACTGAGTGTTCAAACCAAATAAGTTTAGTTATGTTGGGAATAAAACATACAAATATTTGAAACTTTCAACACACACCCTTTTTTCTTAACACATTTATATCAAAATATTTTTTTTAATGCAAATAAAGAAAAATGAGTATTAGATTGATCGATTCCAATAACCTCATAATTACTTATCCATGTAGGCTTTTTTATAACATGTGATCATTGATCATTATTTACTAATGTTATAAGTGGGTCTTGATCATCTACTTGTTATGATGCATTTTCTATAGGCTTTTTATTTTTCTTATCATTAAGTTTCTTCTTTTCTATAGCAACTTGTTCCAACTTTTTTAATATGTTTTTTCTTTAAAAAAAAACAATATGTTAAAGCTCGCTTCTCTTTTCTAGCTCAAAAGACCTTTTCTTTACCCTTTAAATAACTTATTGTATCTTCATGCCTTTTATCAATATTGCTCTCCAGTTCTATATTGTACATCTCAAAGCCCAATAAGAAGTTTAAATGTTTCTTATGAATCTTGTTGAACCATTTAGAGCATTTTTGCTCCATTTTATTCATGAAATCTTTATGCTTACAACTAAGTGACTTAACATGTTTTTTATATTGATCTTATATTGCTTTCTTCCTTAGTTTAAGGATATCATGCTCATCTTTGAACAACCTAGAAATAACTTTTTCTCTTCTTAACTACACGTTCAGCTTCCTTTCTTGGCTTTTTTTTCTTTATCAATTAACTCCCATTTGGTTTTAAACTTGCCCTTCTTATTTTTCTCGTTCATATGATAAGCCATCAATAAAGACACCTTTTTTTCCTTTTTTATACTATGGCTTGCCAAAAACAAAGTCTATAAAACCATCTTTATTAGTCTTCATAAATTTGGCATTTACTTTTATATTATTTGAGTTTTTAAGCCGGCACTCATATTGATAATGACCAAATATTTTGCAGTGATGACATTAAATACGAGATTTACAATCTTTATTGTAGTGACCATACCTATTATATTTATGGCATTAAATTTGAGACTCGTTATGTTGATTTAAATCTTGTCCACCTCTATTATTTGTTTTCTATTGTGTCATTGTCATTGATCAAATCTATTATTTCTTCCACCTTTACCTTTGCTCCTTTGACGATGTCGATTATGCTCATTTTTGTTTAAGATTCCTTCCTTGGTCATCATGTTCAACTAAGAATGTAATGCATCTTCTATGGCTATTGCATACTTCTTTGAATTCAAACGATGTTCGTACATACACTGCTAATGAATCTTGTAATTTATCAATTGACATCTTACTCAAATATTTTGATTTTTTAATAGCTGCTACCACGTAATCAAAACAAAGTGTTAGGTTTCAAAGAATTTTCTTCATAACTAAGAGATTTGTCACATTTTCTCCCTTTAAGATAAAAAACATTAGCTTTAGTTTTCTTGAAGCAACAACCCTCAAATTACAAGCCCTAAATTAATCAACATTGCATGCCCTTGAGTGATTTTTTGCAGCAAGTTAAATCCCTCGAGTAGTTAACTATTGGTTCAGTACATGACAAACAATAGTAAACAAATTGAACCACCGCCAAGTTTCTTCATAACAATAGTTGCACATATCATGCTCCATTAATCTTTTTTAATTTATCAAGTTAATGGCAACAAAAAAAAGAAAGAAATAGCTAGCAATAAATTCTAACAAGTTACCTGAGCAAATCAATCTAGATCAGCAACTTCACATGTTCTAGATCAATCCAGTAACTTCATAAATTGTTGGAAACACTAAATCCAGGCTTTGATACCAATTTTTAGAAATAAAATACATACAAGTATTTGAAACCTCTCAAGCTTTATTGATTGATATTCATCTCTTAACACACATTCACACATTCTCTTTTCTCAACACATTGTTTTTTGAATGTATTGACTCTTATATTTATAGAGAGATTGCTCCTCTAACTATCATAATCTAACATGGAATATAACTATCTAATTAAACAAGGATTCTAATAAAACAATAGTTTAACACAAATCTTTTTTAATCAAGAATTCCTATATTAACTAGGATCTTATCTAACAAACTAGCCTAGTAATTAAAAAAAGGTTAAGTCTGGAATGTGAATTTGAGGACCCTAAATCTCTATGAGCTTAGTGGTACAACTTGTCTCAATTTTATTTGAGGTAATTCTATAATACTTAACTTGTAACTATTAATATTTACATAGATAATATAGATATAGAAAAATTGCTTCAAAACCTATAAAAAAATTATAAGAATTTTTCTCTTTCTCAATTTTTTTTTTCTATTTCTCTCTCATGCTTATATTTATCTCTCGTAGGATATAAGTATTGATTGTTATAGTTTGAGTATCATAAAATTTCTTTTAGTTACAAAGGGTTCCAAACTACCAGGAAAGAAAAATTCCTTTTTGAGTCCCATCTAAAGGATTAAAGAATAGACATTATCTTTAGTGTGTGTTTGGTATTGTGATGTAAGATGTTTTTCAAATGAAAATGCATCAAAATAATTATTTTTAGATTTTTTTTTAATTTTTGATATCAATACATTAATAACATCAAAAGACATGTACAAAATTATCAATTTAATGTTTTTTTCAGGTTAAAAGCAATTTGAAAAGCATAAGCTACTGCAAAAAACACCCGTTAAGATGACATTTATGTTAGGAACACTTTGGAACATATCTCCTCCAACATGCTTGAATCATGTAAAACATTTACTATGTCAAAATTATATCTTGACATAAAATTATTCCATAAGAATAAGAGAGGTGATTAGGTGGTAAAAAATTTAAAGTTGACTTGGTTGGGTAACTATGTCAAACCAAGTTTGACCAAGTCAACTTTTAAACTAATTTAAATGAAACTCAACCTAGACTAGATTATTAATCAATGAATTACTATATCGACCTACCAGGTTGTTTAATAATGAGATTGCTTGGTTTGTAATTAAGCATTGATCAAGTGGTAAAAAAATTAATAACATGTATAGAATTGGAGGTTCACTCTATTTTAATGGTAATTGCAACTTGAATAATATAATGAATAAGGAAGGTAAATAGCTGGTTAAAAATTTAAAGCTAACCTGGTTGGGTTAAGTGCGTCAATCAAGTTTGATTAAGTCAATTTCCGAATCGATTTAAATAAAACTCGATCTAAACTAGGTTACTAATCAATGAATCACTATATTTACATACTAGATTATGTTTAACATTGGGAATGCTTAGCTTGCAATCAAGTATCAATCTTGATCTTAAAATAGTAGTGGTAAGAAAAAAATTGATGCCGTGTACAGAACCAGAAGTTGGCTTAATTTTAATGTCTTAACCCCCGCCAATTAGGACAAGCATAATGTGTATTTATTTCTCAAATGCCAACCATGTTTAAGTATACCAAACTTGAGTTAATTATAATTTATTTTATGTAATTAAAAATAATAGTTCTTATAGTATCAATTATATATAAAAAATAATAAATTAGTCTTTTAACTATTGCTATATTTTTTTTTGAAATAATAAATATTAATTAATTAATTAATTTTCAAGTTTTGTGTTATGGATTAATCTAAAACAATGTTTTTATTTTATTTTAAATAGATCGATATAATTTAGGAATTCTTGAGCCAAATATTTTATTTGTTTTTTCCATGATCTTCTTTTCCTGATTTTCGTGCTGGTCATAGTTTTGGTGTTTGTAGATTTGTGATTTATTTGTGGTGTTGTTGTATAAGCAAAAGAGATGGGATATAGTTGTCTTCGCAAATTTATGAATAAAAATAAATAAATAAATAACAATATATATATTGATCACATAAATAAAAAATAAAAATAAAAGAAAAGCATGCAATATTTATATTGGAATATATATATATATATTAGTAACCCTTTATTTCTTGGGTGTTCCAAAATTAAAAATATAAAGAAAAGAAAATATTGGTAAATATATAGTGGTGTTATTGTGAAGGGAGAAAGGACATAAAGCCCGTATTCACATTTGAACTAACCATGACAATTTTACCAAGTCAGTGTTTAAAATTGCGGTGATTTTTATTTTTAAATAAACTTTAAAAATATATTTTATTTCTAAAATATATTAAAATAATATTTTTTAATAATTCTAATAGGAAAATACTTCTAAAAGTACTGTGTACTATAATATCAATATGTTTAGTAATACGATAAACATGTTTTTATAAAAATAATTTTTAATTAAAATATATAAAAATAATATTTTTATTTTTTAATAATATTATATTAAAATCTTTGAAAATATCTTAATTAGATAAAAAAACATTAAAAAAACATTACAGCCTTACCAACTAATGATGTATTAAAATTTTTTTTTAATTGTGACAATAATTATTTTTTAAAGTATTTTTTATTTAAAAATAATTTTTTTTTTATTTTTAAAAATTTATTTTTTATATCATCACATAATATTATCATATTAAATTATATTAAAATAATATAAAATTAGATATACAAAAAATTAGTTTTTTTTTAAAATATTTAAATATTTTCCAATTTTTTTTTTTAAAATAAACGGACTAGCAACATGTAAATACTAAAGGGTTTTAGGGTTTTTGTCTACAAGCTTGACACACACTTTCACAGTCCTTCTCTCTACCTGCAGAAAAAGTATCAAGAAATCATGACTGCCCAGACTCAAGAAGAGCTCCTTGCTGCCCAGCTTGAAGTACAAAAGATTCTTGAAGTAATCTCTCTCTAGAAATTTTCTTAGATATTTGTATGGATGTATATAGCGGGATCTAAAGTTGTTGACTTTCGATGTATTCGTTTCATTTCTGGGGCTCTATTGATTATTTTTTGGTAGATCTTTAATGGGCTTCTGATCTTTTTATATTTTATTTGTTGTTTATGGTGATTCTGTTTGTGTTAGATCTGATGTAATCTATATTAATTCCTCAACACTTTATGTAGATGATGGGTCTTGCTGGGTGTGTGTGAAGTCTTGATGTTTTATTTAATGGGAGGGGGCGTGATATTGGGTTAAAATGTTAATGGGATTTGTTTCTCTTTGAACTTTTGTTGGATATTGGTAATTTGGGAGTGGATTTGTGGATGATAAACGAGGATTTGATTAGGTCTCTTTAGCGATATTTTCCCGTGGAATTTGTATGTGAATAGGGTCATTTGTGTTGGATGTAACTTGTTTGAAAATCTTATGATGAATTGATGACATATCTTGTTTGATTTATAGTATGCTAATTAAAATGTGGAAACTATCTAAAACCTACCCCCCTTCTCTTTGTTTTTGTGTGTAGGCTGATAAGCCTGAGGTTGAGGATGAAGAGGATGATGACGAGGATGACGAAGAAGACGATGATGACAAGGAGGAAGATGAAGCTGAAGGTAGATTCTTGCTGTTTGAAATCTTATTGGTTTTACTTTGTTGCTTTATACTCTTTTCTTTTTATTTTCTTTTTTTAATGGATTTTTGTGCTGTGGTTTTTACTTGCATCGATGGATTTTGCATAAGAAGTAGATTTTTCATGCATATATTGGTTTAGTTAATGATTCTGAATTCTTTGAATATGATGCATGAAGTTTTGTGCATGTCTGCGTGTGAGTTGATGCAGAACATTTCTCTGGAATTTAGAGTCATGGCTCTTGCGTTTTTGTATTATCTGCAGTCTCTAATATTTCACCACCTCTCCTAGGATTTAGGCTGTATTATTGACAGGGCAGTCATCCACTATGTCAAAATATTTTAACATCCTACAAGTATCTGGTATAATATGCGATGGACAAAGTGGTGTTATTTTTTTTATATATATAATTTGGCTAGTATAACCTAAACATAATTTATTTCCTTGGTTATTTGAAGTATTAAACCATGTAATGACTGGCACTAGGATTTAAGGTGATTTTAATTTTTAGCTGTCACGCCTGTTAGAGTTGAAATCTTGATGTAGCACATTGCTCTTGGAGAGGAAAAGGACACTATGAGACTTGACTTAGCCTCTACTGCTGTTAAGAGCAAGAGGTTATGGAAGTTCCTGATATTGATTTCCATTCTTCAACCTTGTCAATTGGTATTGATATTCGATCAGTTGATTTTCACGGCAGCACATTTTTCTTGGCATATTTATTCACCTGAAAACAAATAAATGAAGAGGAAACATTTCAAGGCACCTGCATATGCATCCACAAGGCCTTTTTTTATGAGTTTGACATGTCTGTTATGGGATCTGAACAAAAGTATCAAGAGGTAGAATAAAGATATCTCAAGGACTACAGGTTTGGTTTGAGAAATGTTCAACGCTGTACAATGAACAACCTTGGATTGTAATTCTTGATTAGTGTGTGACACAAATCTTGTGGATTTGTGCTATGTATGAACCCCTAAAATGGTTTGCTGCCT
>Ga0325403_1006258_pt1 | contig 11313 bp, 5 predicted proteins | sample PopdelMetagenome_19_FD_205665 | JGI IMG/M metagenome (GOLD analysis project Ga0325403, IMG submission 205665) | Populus deltoides microbial communities from Bellville, Georgia, United States - Xylem-PdKOR-R4 | ecosystem: Host-associated > Plants > Phyllosphere > Stem > Wood/Secondary xylem...
ATTTAATTAATTGCGTTCTGATAATATTGAAGTACCCCACAGCAGTAAGAACTGAAGACATAAATAAAAACTCCTTGCAGTGAAACCAACAAAGGAGGAGGGAAACACAAAACACGAACGGATCAGTAGCCATCAGATGAGATCCTACAGAAAGGATTCGGGGAACCCATGGCTAGCTGCACTTTTATTTACACCAAGCACTATATCAGACATAACTTCTCTTTTTTATTTATAAGAGGCCATATGACTGTCTGGTTCGAGCCATGCGGCCACGTTTCCTCATTTGCAGGAGCATTGATCACAGGTGCCGTTTGACCCACATTTGCAGTCATTCTCAGCACCGAAGTTCATCTCGGCCCCCTCATGGAACCTGCAGTACCAGTAGCTGCTAATCATTACTTTATCCCTTTCAAATGGAACTGTGATCCATGAAATTAAGTAATTTAGCTCAGTCAGTATGCTATTGTTCATCCTTTTATTATGCTGTGAATTGACAAAATATAATTACAAAATTATTCTTATAAAAAAAATTTACAGTTAGAAGTGGAATTGTGAAGATATAACCATACCCTGAAAGGAGGAAATATGCGTGTTGAAGGACTTCAGCATCTTTTTTTTTATTGAAACAGTTAAAATTATAATATCATATGGCATTGCCAGACTAAGCGCATGAGCCCAGGCGCGTGGTTGCGCGACCCAAGATTTATGGATATAGCAGGGTTGGCAAATCCAAAACACTTGAATATAGCGTTTAGCTATATCTATAAACTTAAAAAGCTTAGACTTGGAGCGTGTTTGACAGTGTGGTTGCGAGTGCTTTTCAAATAGTTTTTTGTGCCGAAATGCATGTCAATGATGTTTTTTTATTTTTTAAAAATTATTTTTGATATCAGCACATCAAAACGATTCAAAAAGTACAAACCACACTCAATTTTAGCAAAAAAAAAAAAAATTCAAATTTGCACGAAACGCAGTACCAAACGTTCTCTTGGTGGGCTATTAAATCTAATATTAAATCATTTACAAATTTAACTTTTAACTGCTATTTTAATAACTAATTACATTATTTACGAATCAAACACAAGTCATCTACCTAGTACTGTATAAGTCTCAACCCAAGTTCTAACCCGACTCAGATTTTTTTAACCAAAAAACGACGTGCATTTGTCTTTTTTGTTTTTTTTTGTCATGATAAGAAAAAAAACCCAGCTCCAAACGAGCTCGAAATAAAACCTAGCTGGGCCAGGATCTAGACGGTAACAGGGCTGACCCGTCAGGTAGGTTTTATAACTATGGTATCAACTGCGCACTGTGACCGGTGGGCACGTACATTTTAACCGGAGCAACACCAGCGATGATTGTCTGAGTTGTGGAGGTCTCAGAGAAACTCAAGTCTGGGTACATACCGCATCTGCCAAGAGGATGACATTACAAGAACAGAAAAGCTGAGCGTCAGATTCATTTGGAATTTTATGAAGCAATTAATAATAATACTAGCATGTTAACAGGATCAGCAAATTAATATTTTCCAAAAGAAGAAAGAAATACCCATTGCAGCCACTGCCGCAGTTGCAGCCAGAGCCACAGCCACATTTTCCTCCGCAGCAAGACATTTTCTGCTGGAAAAGTAGGATAAAACCAAGGGATTTTACTTGGAAACTGAATGCACTCAACTCAAAGCTGGCTTAGGATGATTTGTCAGCTTCCGCCCTTGGCCGCCATTTATAGAGTAGTTTAGGCAAAAGGTAGTTAATATCCACCATACACGTGGTTAAATCTTAGGTCACTAGCGTCTGCAACAGAGAATATCCGATAAGTGCACTGTCCTCTCTTTCGTTTTTACATATCCTTTTCATCGAAATTACAAAATAACTTTCACAGTAATTAAACAGAAGTAGATTAATTTGATGTTTAAAAAACTTTATTCACTTCTTGATTATATAGATTCAAAATCTAGCCTAAATTATTAAAAAAATAAAGTTCTTAATGTGGCTAATTCCTGTGTAATAAATATCCTGTCATTGAATATAAATATGCCAATAAAGTGGATGAAATTTTCTTAATGAAAATGCTATTTTTTTTTATTTGTAATATATAAAATCGTGTTTTGTATAGACAATAGATTTTCATAAAAGTTTTTATCTATGTGATTTACAGGTCCGGTTAGTGTAATTTTTTTCCTTTAGAAAATAAAGAAAACATCAAATATATTCTAATATATAATACTTTTTAAAAATATTTTTTACTTAAAAATATATTTTAATATATTTTTAAAATTTTTTTCTTGATATCGGTATACCTAAATAATTAAAAAATATTAAAAAATATTAATTTAATAGTGTTTTAGTAAAATATACTTTTAAAATGCATTTTTGAAGCTTGTTTAATATTATAGTAACGGTTGTTTTTTAAAATATTTTTTACTTGAAAATATATTAATTTTTTATTAAAAAATATTTTTAAATTTAACACATCAAAATAATTTAAAAATATTAAAAAAATAATTTAAAATAAAAAAACTAAAACTAAATCTAAATATAAATAAACTCTCAAAACAAAAGTCTTATCCATCATTAAGTGAGGGGTCTAATCATGGAATGGAAGCAGAGATCTTATCCATCCAGTGTGGGAATATCGAATGCTTTAAGAATATGTTTAATAGTATACATTATAACTTTTTGTATTAAAATATATATTAATAATATTTTTTAAAAAAATTATTTTTAACATTAACACATCAAAACAATTCAAAACATATAAATTATATTAAATTTTAATTAAAAAAATAACTTTTTTAAAAACATGATTGTGACCCCGTTTCCAAACAATTTCTAAAAAAACATGATGCATGATGAACCATGCAGCTTTAAAGAGAGATTAATCCAATAATTTTCAACATTTGACATGCTCTTTTGTTTTAGACACTAGATCGACTTCATATTCTTAAATTATGCATCACTGATTTTCCTGTTTAATTAACATGATACTTTAGTGTGCACAAATAGTCATGTTCATCATATTTGTGCTGCAAAAATTGTACCTCGGCCATTTCATACAAGAATTGAAAAAAATTTCCTTCCTGAATTTTTTTTTTCTCAGTGGTTCAAACGCCTTGCTTGATTAAATACGATCATCACAACGCTAAGGGATTAAGTTTGTCAGATGTAAATTTACTTCGATGATCACATTAAAATAATATATTTTTAATTTTTTAAAACTATTTTTGATATTAATACATTAAAATTATTAGAAAATATAAAAAATATTATTTTAAAACAAATAAAAAAAATCAATTTTTTTAAAAAATTAATTTTAAAACACAAAAACAATCAATAGTGGTTGATTTTGGGGCTGAATAGTATTTTGTTATCAGTTATTACTCGGTTGGATGTCTCCGTTGTGTGTTACTTGAAATGGATCCTGGTCTTCGATACAGTGACGTACATCTAATTCAAACTTGGGTTCGTGCACAATTATCAAATGCAAGAAAGGAATCAATAATGGAATTATGTTTTCTACAGTTTAGCTACAGTACTGCAGGGAAGTGTAAGAGGGCTTCTGGTCCGAAAATCCACGAGCTCCTGGATCCCTTTTCACTTATGTTGCAAGAAGACTGCTCTCTGTAATGATATCTGGTCTTGATGTTTCTCTTAGACCACCTCATCTTCAATTCTTAGAACACAGCGAGACTTCTCTTTTTCATGTAGCAATTAACTGTTCTTTTGTTTTTCTTTTTCATATGAACAGGAAAAGAACAACTTTTTTTTGTGCAGTCAAGGACTTGTAGATGCTTTGAGCACTGCGTTTCTCAGGTCACATGACAAGGATGATATGGCTGATATGAGAGGCAATGATTCCCGTTGTTAGTGTGCAGTGGGGTTTGAAAGCCTCGTGTCCTTCGATAGTGGAGCTTGCTTTAGGGAGTGAATTATTCTCTTCAAACTCCAAATTTTGTCTACCATTCTCGCTCTTCTATAAAAGGTCTGATTTGTTTTTCCTTTTTGCGTAATATAATATATTGTTTCAAGGCTAACTTTTGCTAGACTAGACTAGACTTGAGGCCATGTTCATATTCCTGATCTGAAATGAGTCCATGTGCATAAGACAGTGGAACTATAGACTAGAGGCCGATGATGCTGAAATCCACTACTGATGTTCAATGCTTTTGCATTTGTCGGCATTTCTTTTTGCATGACCTGCCCTGTAAGGACACCACAAAAACAAAGTGCATGACAAGTCCCACAGTTTCCGCCACGCTTTGTACTGGGTCTTCGTTTTTCAGCCATTTAAGAGCTCCTGCAACTCTGTATTCACAAGCATTTGCAATACCAATTATCAATTGATATCGTGTTTCATGCACGGAAGGAGCATCCTGTTTGATGTTGGAGCTGTGCTCCTAAAATCTTTAATGAAAAAGGCACAGAGGAGCAAAAGGAAAACTCTAGTCAAGCACATACGAGAAATAGATGCTTTAAGAGTTCACTCGCTATGACCTTGGGACGCAGGATTGTCTGTTACTAGCTCATACGGTGAGCTTTTTTAATGGAGCTTCCTTCCATACATATAGGGTGGCTCTCACAGCGAACTCTGTTAGACTGTTACTAGCGCATAATACCATTATAACAACAGAAACAAGGGCACTGGAAACTCAACAAAAACTGGAATCAGATAGAAATTGAGGAACAATTGAAGTCAAATGCCCGCATCCAATGCCAGAAAACCAGAACAAGAAAAAATCACTCGTGGTGCATTCTGCTGCCTTCTCAGTTAAAAGCTACAACTAAACTTCGCAAATGCAAGCACCACAAGTGAAACTTTGTTCCATGCTAATAAAATTATGGAAATATATGTTGGCTATCATGGATGAAGCATACCTCATGTAGAAACCTTGGAGCTAGGAGGTAATATTTAATTCATCGTATCTGAGTTTGATATGAAGAGTGTGGATTAGGCACATAAACTTGACAGGTATTTGAAACAATTACAGTATCCAAGTTTCAACTGATAAACAGTAGAAGGAGAAGCAAAACTTGTTCCAACAGAAACTTCAATTACCACTTACCAGATGAGTTGCAGCCAAAAAATAGCACTTTTGAAGAAGCCCCGAGCTGCCATTAGTGTGCTATGCTGGGCAAAATTTTTCTATAGTAGTGTGTCATAACTTTAGATCCACTATCTCCATTAAACTTCTCAAGAACAATCAATGTTTTCTAAAATAAGTCTCTGTGATTCGCTGCTATCCATGAGCATCCTAAGACCAACTTTTAGCTCTGGTACCCCCTCCCCCAAGACAGCACACACTGGATACAAAGGAACACCTCGCACCCTTCCTTTCAATTCTTCATACACATCTTCAGCACCTGCCTCGTCAATTTTATTTGCCACTACTAAGGCTGGCCGATTAGACAGACCCTCTTGATGGTGCTCAAGCTCTAACACTAAATCTTTCAACTGTTCCCATGGTGGAAGTCCTTTGTTACCATTCAGTGCAGCAGCCAAGTCAATCACATAAGCCAAAACCTTCGTGCGTTCAATGTGCCGCAAGAAAGCATGTCCAAGTCCACGATTCTCATGAGCACCCTTTATGAGTCCAGGAATGTCAGCTACTGTGATTGAGATGTCCTCAAAATTTACTTTCCCCAAATTTGGTCTGAGAGTTGTGAAGGCATAGTGGCCTACAGCAGGTTTAGCCCTTGATATAGCTCCAAGAAGAGTACTTTTACCAGCATTTGGCATCCCTACGAATCCAACATCAGCAATGCTCTTCAATTCTAATACCAGAAGAGCCTCAGAACCAGGTAAACCAGAACTAAGGGTGGATTGATCCTCATCGGGTGTTTCAGGATCTAATGCACTATTTCTACTGATGCCAGGCTTGCAAGGCTTGGCAATCTTTGAAACATTTGCAAGAGACATGTTACCCAAACCCCCCTCCCCCCCATGAGCAACAATTATTCGTTGACCTTGTTTTGTTAATTCTACAACATTATATAGTATATCTTCCACCCCTGTTGACTCATATTGAGCGGCTTGTTTGCTTATTGTCCCTTCACCACGAGGTGATAAGCCACTAGTGCAATCCAATGACACGACATCTTCAGCCAGGTTCACATTCTTATCTGACTGGTCAGTGTCAAGGGTGCCTGGAATGTCCCAGGGATCCAAATCTGTCGTAGAACAGTTTTCTACAATAGATGGAACCTCACCCTTTATGAGATGAATCACAGTGCCAACAGGTACTTGAACAACCTACCAGAAAAAATTTCTTTTTAAGGAACCACTGCACTGCCATTTTCAAATAAACAGCCAAACAACAGAAAGATCATTAAAAAATCTTGAGGTTAACAAAGCATAAAAATAACACCTTATCCTCCCCCCGAGATCCTATCATATTCTTAGAGGCTCCATGACCCCCTTTTGCTGCAATCTGCAGGATAACATGATTAGAAATCAGTTCTCTTAATGCCAGAAGACCAAGCTATATGATTGAAAATGTCTGTAATTCAAGGATTAAGTACAATGTGATGTTGCAAACCGCTGAAGTCCCAAACTGCAGAGGAACATTCTAAAATCACATCTCCCCCTCTACCACCATTTCCACCTACATAATTAAATCCACGCATGAACCAAAAAGTATTGCTATAAGAACCATTTCTTAAATTTCATTTTATTTATTTCTTTGGTCATCAAATAAAAAGAAAAAAGACGTGTTGAGGGAGAGAATTTATAAAACTTTATAACGAGAAAGAAAACTTTGAAATCACTGAATGGTGGATGAATGAAATATGTCTTACTAAATTATTGATTGCAACATTACTATACAAAACATGGTAGGTAGAGTAATAAAACAAACTTACGTTTCCAAATAATGATTATAGACACTGAAATGTAGTAGAAACCTACCATCAGGTCTGCCATGCCTGTCACGTCGGCTACGGCGAAAGCTGGAGCAACCACTGCCCCCATCACCTCCTCTAGCATTTACATTAAATCTGTCTCTCATTCTGGTTTCCTGCATAAAGCCCGAAGCATCCCATCACTACGATGGCAAGCAGTAAAAGTGAAAAGATTATATACAGAGTTGTCCAGGTACAGGGGAGTAAAAGTGTATAACAGAAAATGATAACAGTGGAATGGCAGACCTGTAAAGGGGAAGCCTTTGCTTTTGAGTAAGGGCTGTCTGTGTAAGACAACAAAGATGACAAAATCCATGGAGGTTTTGAGGATTTTTTAAAGGAGTTTAACAAATAAAAGGGTTTTATGGAGCGTAACCACATTTTCCTCTCTGTCGTTAATTTCAATAGACCCACAGTGAGTTCAATTTTCAGCTCATGCCAGCAACCTGCAGAAGAAATGGCTCGAATACAAAACTGGTGGCAGAGGATAGAAGAAAATTCAAAAGAAAAGGTTGATGAATGATAAAAATTGATCATACATTAATATCATCAGAATCAACAAGAGCTCTGTGATTCTTTAAAGCCAAAAAAGCAACAAGACTTTCATGCATTTCCATTTGTAGAGAAATCCCATAACACTAAAGTCCATGAATTATGATGGTTCCATTTAATAATCCCAAAAACAAATTTAAAATCACTATAAACTATGTCGAAATTGCAACTATCACTAGCAATTCAAGATCACGTAATTAAAGCTTCAATCTGTACCAAAATTTGAAAATTCAACTGCAAATGAGAACAAGAATTTAAGATACTACTAAAATTAAAAAGGAAAAATTGATTCCACAGATAGAAATGTAATACAATAACAACAAATTTAAGTAAAACTCATATGTCATTACTAATCTTAAAATTTAATTAATTTTTCATCAATAATCATTTTTTTAACTCAGGCTTGCCCAACAACTTCAACTGCAATCAGCTTAGTTTCGGACCCCAATTACATAATATATTGAGCAGAAGATTTTTATTTTCTTCACTCGGTAATTTTCGCGAACAGTTTGTACTCTGTACCTGGCATGCTTTCTACAACTTTGATAGACATATAGACGACTGGAAACGAAGAAAATACAAAATATAAATGCAATAAATAAGAGAAGAAAAAGGATCTTAGAGCATAAAGATGATACCTTGGTGTGTGCTTTGAGAGAGACGATGTTAGCGTAGCCTGGGAAGTGGAGACTGTCCTGAAGCACAGAGAAAGACGGGGACGGAGGCGGTGGTGAAAATTGAAATATCGAGCACGTCCATATAGATGTTTTTAAAAATATTTAAAAACAAATTATTAAAAATATATATTTTAAAAAAATTACTAGTATATCAAAATAATTAAAAATTTTAATTCAAAAAAAATATATTTTAAAATTTTCACAAACAATATTTGACCGCAATATCAAACACCTTCATAATATAGTGTTAAAGCTACGAGTTGGATCAAAGTTTTTTTAACATACAAAATAAAAATATCTAGGAATTACTAATATTTTTTTAGTAAAAAAAATTAAATCATGTAAATATTAAATTGATATGACCTGATCAGTTTAATGAATTCAAAACCAATCTGAATAACCAGTAAAAACATAAATTGATTCATAAAAATTCAAGATATTTTTTAAAAAAATACTATTGAAATAAAAACATATTGAATCGATCTAAGCTAACTCAAGCTAACCTTCTAAATTCTTAATCTATATCATAAGATAATGATAACTTCATATAAAATAAATCAAAACAAATTATAAAGTTCAATTCCAATCAAATAAATGTTAAATAATGAAATTAAAAAAAAATTAATTAAAAAAAATATGGCTTGAGTTCACCTGCTAAACTCATGACTCGGGTCATGAAATTGGGATAACCTTATAGAAAGTAAATAAAAAATTAATCTGAGTTAACCTGTCAAACCCGCAACCAAAGTCATAAGACTGAAATAACCTTATAGAAAAAAAAATTACAAAGCTAAATTTTCAATAAACCTATCATTGAAGGTTGAAAGTTAAAAAAAAATAATCTAAAAACAAGACACAATAAAACGATATGAGTCTACCCAAGTTAACCTACAAAATACATGATCCAAGTTATAAAACTGAGATAACCTTATAGAAAACAAATCAAATTCATCGTCAACTTCATGCTGAATGATGAAATTGAAAAAAATTCAATTAAAAAAAAAAAAAACTCAAGTCCAGTATAATTTGTTTTGATTTAAAGCAAACTATAATAAATTATGAAGTCCAGTATCCAATCAACTAAATGTTAAAGTATGAAATTAGAGAGAAAAATATAAATTTAGAAAAAAAACAAAGAAAAATTAAAAGAAAAAAAACTATAAAATTAACAGTATTTTGTGATGTGGTGCACAATAAAAGCATCATCTTTTTCAATTTATACTATAATTAGATTGGTGCCTTGTGTAATGTTGAGGGTCGGAAAAAAAAATTAAACAAAAAAAAAAGCAGATGATTGTGTTTTTAAAGAAGCAAGAAATTCAATAATTGGGTTAAATCTTAATTAATTAATAATATGATGTAAAATGAGGTAATAATAACAAATAAAGAAAATATATCGCCCGGGTAAAATTGAGCTAACACATGAAACCCAAGCCATGAGATAAATTCAGATTATATGCCTATCTTGCATATGAGGTAATGAATTTAAGATAAGTCAATTGAAAAAAAATTGATGTTAAATAAAAACAAAACTGAAAAAATTAAGAGACAAATATAGACAACACCAATCATTTACCCGATTGTGTTTAATGAATTTATTTATTAAAATCAATTTGTAACAGAAATCAACACACATATAAATTTTTTTTTGTATAAAATAAAAGAATAAAAAATATCATGTAAGGTTGTACATGTTACAAATATTATAAAAAATACACTTTTTAAAAATAAATTTAATAAAATAAAAAAATTACAAATAAATTATAATCAGTTACTGAAAAATTAAATACACTCAATATAATTAAAAACTTATCGCCATTTAAAAATTGCTAAGTAAACAAAAAAAATCACAAAGAATGGGTATTTATTAAAACATAAACTTAAAAACCATGGAAAAAAAGACATATAAAAAATGTATTAATTAAGAAAAAGAAAAAAGAAAAGAAAAACGAAAGAACGAGGTTAAATATTGTTGGGCCTAGTAAGCCAAGTCAAGTGTCTGACCCATCAAAAAATGGTCTGCCCGTGAGCCTTTTATTTATTTTTTAAGTTAAGCCCTAATTTATTTTGAAAAAAAAAGATGATGAGTCGTCTGAATCCTCAAATTACAGCCACTATGGTGACCGAAAAAATAGAGTTCATGTGCTTTTACCCAAAACCCTTTTCAACCTTTTTTTGACCTAAAAAATTTTTAAAATACCATAGGAACCTTGTTAAATCAATTCATGGCTTCAAAAAAACACAAAAGAAAATGCCTTAAAACTAGAAATAAAAAATCTTTCCAAGCTCAAATTTATTTTTTTAGGCAAAAAAAACCTCTAGTTCGAACTCCTCTCATCATATGGAACCGTTTGACATAAAAATTAATTATTTTAATGGTCAGAATGATCACCAACAACAACTTTCTCTCTCCATGCTGGAGTTCGGTGAATCCCCTTCTCTCTTAAAAAAAAATTGAATATGAGAAAAATAAAATTTAGTGTTAAAATTAAATTTTTGAAAATTAAAGGGACCAATTGTCTAAGAGCAAACAAGATGGGGGATGAACATGAACTTTTAAGACAAATTTCAAAACCACCATCTATTTCACTTGTTTTTTTTTTTCACTTTAACCCTTTATCTTTTAATTTAACCCTCTCTCCCCAAAAAATATGCAAATGAATGCTAATTTAGGCTAAAAAAACTAAATCATGCAAAATAAAAAGTTCAAGGCCCGAATTATAAATTTTAAAAAAATCAAAGCTCATACCAACACTGATATGTGAGATGGTAAATAGTAATCACGCTACAGTAAAAGAAGGAGTTTTTTTTTAGTATATGTTAATTAATTAATAGCTATAACAGAACTATTGTTATAATGATCTCTATACTTCTGTGATTTGGTTTGGTTCAATGAGTCCTTTGCTCTTAATCCATTGTTAGTCGCTCCATACTTTTCTGCAATCTCTAATCTTTTCCATGCATAATAATATTAACATTGTATGATGTCTATATATATATATATATATATATATATATATATATATATATATTGAAATGAGGATTTATGAAGATAATATATCTGCATTTAAAAAAAAAAAAAAAACCCTTCAATCTTTTACTGGGGGTTAAACACTTTGCACTCTGGATAATGACGTCATTTCCCTTCAATACACAAAACAAATGGCCTTTCTACGGGGCAAAATGAA
>Ga0325403_1006259_pt1 | contig 11312 bp, 9 predicted proteins | sample PopdelMetagenome_19_FD_205665 | JGI IMG/M metagenome (GOLD analysis project Ga0325403, IMG submission 205665) | Populus deltoides microbial communities from Bellville, Georgia, United States - Xylem-PdKOR-R4 | ecosystem: Host-associated > Plants > Phyllosphere > Stem > Wood/Secondary xylem...
AAGCACAAATTGAGAAGTTTTCAACGCGAAATTCAGGGTGCCAAGACTTTGTCACTGTGCTTACATATTGATTATTGACCAATATTGGAATTTTTAATTTGGAATAAATGGATTTGTTTTATGTTTTATGTTTTATTTCACATATGTTATTTAATCAATAATGTTAATTTAATTATAACATATTACTTGGGCTTTTTTTTTTCAATTCATACATTTTTTTCATTTTCCTTCTCTTTTTTTCTTTTAATTTCGTCATTTTTTTCTTAATTTCATTCTTATATTTTTTTAACAATTAATTGAGTTGCCTTTAAGTTGGCCAAGATGACTGAATTACGTCAAAATAACTCTCACACGGTTTAATTTTAAACTTGAGTTAGGCATGAAGTCAGGTTGAGAGTTTTTTTTTTGTCAATTTCATTACTTTTTTCTCAATTTCATCCTTATATTTTTTTTATTGGTATGTCAGGTTACTTTTGAACTGGCTAAGTCGACTGGATCATGTTATAAAAACTCTCACATAATTTAATTTTAAACCTATACTAGAAAGAAGATGGTTCCAAAGGTTTTTTTTTCTAAATTTCATCCTTAATTTTTTTTTATTAGTTGACATGGTTCTCAATGAAGATAAAATTAACACATTACTTATCCTTAGGTACTTAAAGTTATCTTAACAAAAAAAATCATACCTATATTTCATTACATCCATATCACAAAGTTTGATCCCTTGTTTTTCAAAGATAAGTAATAAAAACACAATAGGCTAGGATATTATGGGACAAACCACATTTTATTAAGAAAATACATCGCACCGAGGCTTGTGGCCCAGCGGTCTTGGCAGGGTTTCCCTGCCTCTGCATCCTGAGTTCAAGCCTCAACGTGCACGTCTGTCACCCCCGCAGTGCTTTATCTACCTACTAGGCTTGCAGGGTATTCAGTGGGTCCGGGGATTAGTCGTGGTGCGTGTAAGTTGGCCCGGACATCCCGGGTTATCAAAAAAAAATACATCATAATCAACGTCAATTTCATGACCAAACATCAATAAAAAATGATCTTAGATGGAAACCTTTTGAGTTCAACCCAATCATTTGTCTTGTAAATTTGAGATATATTAAAGAATTTAGAATCAATATAATCATTCATGATTTTAAGTGTACATATAATATCAATTCCATCAACTCTACTTCAAATAAACAAATCTTCGTTGTCACCATAACCACAAGTATGTTAATACATAATTATTGAATCAAAATGGAATTTTAAGACATGTCAATTGAAATAAAATCGTTTAGTCCAACTTGATCAAACCATTTCTTAAAATCTAAGCCATCAAAGTCTTGAAAATTTACTATTCTACATTGAACAACACTACTTCTTGAGAAATATTTTTCATAGCTTTACTTGTGCTTATTACTCATAAACAACCTCCTTACTTGAGCTAGCACCATTTTTTTTATTTGAAGATGACTTATTAGATGTGGTAAAATTTCAAATTGTTGAAGAATAGTTATGAATTTCAAGTTTAATTTTGAGTTTTGATGAGTATTTATTATGCTTTTTAAAAAAGTTTTAAGTTTGGGGGGCTAAGATAGTTGTTTATGAGAGAAAATTGTAGTTGACATAGGAAAGAATTGAGAGAGGAAATCGACTTGTTACCTCACTAAAAAGAATGAAAATAATTTTAGAAATTCAAAAAAATCATATAAATACATTTTTTTTAACAATGTGAATTTTAAAGATTTGTTAAAATAAAAGGAGTTAAAAATGAGCTCTAACACAAATAATACGAAAATATTATAACAAAACCAAATGTATATTTATCAATTCATTTATTGCTTTTTACCTAGAAGCCTTCTTTGAAAGGTTGAATGGTGACATAATTATAACAAAACTCATGTTATCTGAGATTGTGATTATCCAAGGACTCGATTCGCACTCATGCAACACATAAGTAGAGAACATATATGAAAAGTAGGAGAAATAACAAATAATTAAACGAGCTAATATAAAACAAGTAATCAACAAAGCTCTAATTATCAAAATATAATTGGGCTTCAAGTTACAAATCATTAAGTCACCTTGAATGTGTATATACATCGAACTAGATAAGAGAGCAAACTCAAACACATCAAGCCTAGTTCACTTTATTTACACATGAGCATGTGTATCATTTATTTTATATGAAAATCAAATATATCATGAGTTAATTTCCTCTATCATCTTATATTTTGGATGCTATCACACTTTGAACCTTCTATTTTTTTTAAAAAAAATATGGTGTCTACCACAAGAATAATAAAGTTAACTTTTCTTTCTATACTATTTAAAATTAAAAAATATCCATATTTTTTTAATAGAAGTTAGAAAGTATTATACTTTTATCTTATCAATTACTCTTCTTTTTTCAGGAAAAAATACTTATGTTTTTTTAAAATTCATGTCAGTTATTCACCAATATGTTTTTTTTTGTAATAAATCATGTAATAAAAATAAAATAAGAAAATAAAGGATATGCTTGCTTATGAATGAAAGCAAAACACTTTGTTCGTTCTTTTCTATTCATACTAAAATGAAATGAGATTGAGTAAAATGAATAATTTTTTTCTAATAATTTTTTTAAATGATATTTTACTTGTCTATTATATGCTTATTCTTAAGAGTTACTAAATAGGTGACTTGCGCTATGCCACGAGCAAAGTTAAATTTTTTTAACATAAAAATATGATGTTTTGGTGATGATAATATTTTTAACAAAGCAAGAAAAACTTGGGACCTGAGTCCTTAAAAAATCAATTGTTTTTTTTTAAAAAAAAAACTTGACTTAAATGAGTATGTCAAATTTGCAACCCGATAGAGTAATTGAGATAACCTCATACAAAAGAAATTAAAAAAAATAATAGATGTCAACTCTCAAGCAAAATAAACGATAAAAAGTATACTGAAAAAAAAAATCAATAAAAAAAACATTGAGAGAAACTCGAGGTACCGAAGTTAATTCGACTAACCCGTAACTCGGGATATGAGATCGAGAAAAACTTATAGAAAGAAAAGTGAAAAAAATCACGAAGTTAAAGGCCTAATATCCTAAAGTTGAAGGGTGAAACAGAAAAAAATCAATTTAAAAAAACATAAAAAAAGGTCGAAGTCAAATGGTTCTAATTTTAAAAAATTATAATCCGATTCATGAGATTGAGTTACCCCTATTGAAGGCAAACCAAAAAAATCACAAACTGAATTATCGATAATCAAAAATTTAAAAATAAAAAAATAGCAATAAAAAAATGAGAACCAAATCTCATAAAAAAAATTAAACAAAATAAAACAATGAGGAACAAAATTGAAAAATAAAATAAATCAAGAAAATGATTAAAAAATAGAAATTAAAAGAATGAGGACCAAATATAGTATAAAAATTAAATGAAATAAAATATTTCGGGATGAAATTGAAAAAAAAATACAACAAGAAAATGATAAGGAAAAAAAAACAATCAAAATAATGGTGACCAAATATGATACATGAAAAACATTGAAGGATAAAATTGAAAAAAAAATATAATTTTATAAATTATTTCAAACGAATAGTAATAAAAAAAACTGAGACCAAATAAAAAGAAGAAACAAATTGAATGGCTGCTTTGAGAATTAGAAGGGTAAGAAGCAAAAACCGAGGGGGAGAGAAAAAAGAAAAGAAAAGAAAATATTACCACGTCAAACCGCAAGTTCGTTGACTATACACGCTGATAGGGATAGAAGGGCCACCGTGACAATTAGAATGCCATCTTGAAATTCACCTTTCGTTCATTACATGACGCCCCACTCATTGTATGAATGTTGCGGGTGCCTGCCACTTGCTCGTACATACATTGTAAGTGCTAATTACATTATTTGAAATAATATTTTTGTTTGTTAAAATGTCAAATCACACCTCTATTAACTTAATTATAACAAAAAAATCAGATGAAAATATAAAAAAGACCATGGATGCCAGCTTAATAGTTTATGATTTTAAGAGTAATTAAATCATTACACTGTGTTTAGAAAAAGAAAAAGACTGAAAAGCCTATTGATGCCACTTTTTTTATTTATTTATTTTGCTCTTAAAGGTGATTAAGTACTTTCATTGTGCTAAAAAAATATAAAAAGACCGATTAGTCCTAATCAATGTGATATTGACCAATAAATCACGTTAAAATGGTTGTATTACCCTAACAACAAGGTTAATAATTTTTATTTTGAAAAGGAAGATAATTTTTTAAGAGTTATTTGATCAACTTATAGCATTTTATCAAAAAAAAACTCAATTTCTAATGATTAGTCAACAACTCTTTAGCAAATGATAAAAAGTGAAATCATAAGAAAAATAGAAGATGAAAATATAAAGTTTTCAAAACACCAAGTATAAAGTGTAATGACATCCAAAATAGAGAGGGTGGTGGAGGTAATTAAATTGTATATCATTTAAATGTAAAATTTTACAATTATTAAATTATGAACAGTAAGTCATTAGTATTACTAAAACAAATATTGTAAATTGTAAAAATATCTTAAAAAGAATACTTGATGTAACTTTTATTTTATTTTCTTTTAATTTATTATATAAGAATGAACTTGTATTTCATAATATTATATTAAAAAATATTCTCTTGAAGTTATTGTAACTCAAAAAAGATCATTGTGGATTACAATAGTAATCTATAATGGTTTTATTTTTTTTCTTTCTTGTCTTTGGCATTTTTTATGTTTTGATACTTCATTTTTTCTTAATTTGTTGCTTTGATATTGCAATAATATGGGTATATGATTGAAGGATTGTTTTATGTGTCTGCGAATTACGAATGAGGACCTCAAGGTGTCGAGGATATATTTTTTTTGTTTGGTTGATGCTTGGTTTTGTAAAATAAAATTTTATTTTATTGGTTTATTGTAATTAAAGATTCGGGGATCAAATTTAAGACTTTGACAAATATTATGCTCCTATAATTTTGTCCCATTAGGGACTGAGTTGCATGGTCAGGACAAATAATTTCTTCTTTTTTTTTTCAATTTTTGTTTTTTTTTAACATGATCCTTCAAGTTTTTTTTTTTTGGAATTGACTTAATTTTTTTATTCTAGTTGTCTATATATAAGGGTCTCATGATGTCAAAGAAAAGATCTGGTGCTTAGTTACTGTTCAATTTGTCAAAATATGTTTAAATTTTATTAATTCAAAATCATTAAGGCTCGAGGGACCAAATTGGATTCTAAAAAAAAAATATAAGGGGTTATAGTTAACGGGTAATGTAAGTTTGGCTAGTATATGTAATGCACACACCACATAGTAAAGGAGGTCACAACGCTATGGTGGCACGTTCTACCTTCTTCATTAGCCAAACATGCCCTTCCATGATGGATATATATGTGGCGCTTCATGCTCTTTCATATGGAGAGGTGTGTGTAGTTTGTATAACAATCATTTATAGTTGGAGGTTTTTTATTCTCTATTTTTTTCCCTTTTTTTCCTATTCTCTCCTTAGAATTCACGGTAGCTTATAAAAAAAATTTAAATTGTCCTCTCATTTTATTATTATTTCATATTTGATTTTTATGCTTTTGATTGCTAAGTTTTTATTTTGAGTCCTTTTATAAAATTTAAAAGTGTTTTTTAATTCACCTTTCAATAAAAATTAAAGGTTTTCCTTTTATTTTATTTTTTAAATTTAATTTTCATTCTTTTAATTACTTTTTTTTCAAGACCTTTCATGAAATTGATTTTTTTTAATTTTATCATTTAATAACAAATTGTATGTTATCCTCTCATTTGTTTTGATTTAAAATTCAGTCCTTGTTTTTTTTATTACTAGTTTTTTGTTTTATGCTATTTTGTACAATAGAATTTTTTTTTTATTTTCATATGTTAATATTGGATTGGTTGTAAATTTAGCTTTATTTTTTTATGGGTTGATATTGATTTCATGATCTGAGTCACAGGTTTGAAAACTTAATTCAGGTTAACATTGGCCTATTTGTTTTGATTTTTTTATACTTTTTTTTCCAGTTTCATCATTCCATGTCGAGTTTTGATTTTTGAAATTCAGCTTCGGGATTTTTTTTATTTTCTTTTAATTTGGTTATCCCAATCTCATCAACTGGATCGTGGATTTGTCGAGTTGACCTGGGTTTTTTTGGGCTGTTTTTTTAATTAATTTTTATTATTTCATCCTTATACGTTAGATTTGTTCCAAATTTGGCTTCATTGTTATTTTTATTTGTTTTCTATTGTCTTTTCTTAGTATTATGACCCGGATTTCAAATTTAGCATGCTCACTTAGTTGTCTCAAGTTGTTATTTTATTTTATTTTTTGGCTTTGCTCTTCCATGTTGGGTTGACTATGACTTGAGCTTTATTGACTTTTTCATTTTTGTAGGCATTTTTTCTGTTCAAGTTCTAATGAAAACTTTGTTTTGCTTAGTTCAATTCATTTATTATCGTTGTATGTTCTTTTGATATCTAATTAAATTACACCAATTTATTTGGCTTAGTTGGGTCTATACACTGTGTTGTGATTTTTTTTAGTTTTTTAAAACATGTTGCAACATCTAAATATTTTTTATCAATAAAAAATTATTTTGGCCAACTATATATAGCACGGGCCTATAGATCTAGTATTTCTTAAGCAAAGTGGACTTTAAACTTCAAACTCATATACGTGTTCATCAAGACTCATTGCACCGTGGATTGGAATAGTGCTAAAAATGGTATTGTTCACAAAGACTCATTGCACTGTGGATTGCACATTTTGTGGGGGCATTGTGTGCTGCAGCCCCAGGCAAGAACACCTGGCGCAAGGGCAATCATTCCCAGCTGTCACACGTGTGTGGCGTCGCGACAATCATCCAACACTCAAGGAAATTTGTAAAGGTTTATGTGGCAACATATAAAAAGAAAAGGAATTCTTGTCTCTTATCAGTAAAATATGGATTGAGAGTTGCCACCTAGTATTTTGGTCACTAAGAACTCTAATTGGTCTAAAAAATAGGGTACGGAGACTAGTTGCGTAAAGAAAAGGTATTAGCACCTCAAATACGCCCTACTTAAGGTAAGCTGCATTGTTTTATGGTCTAATAAAAAATCTAAGCAAATTAATAAATAAATAAAACTTTTTAATACCGGGAATACGTTTTACGTATAAATTCGTAATCCCTGGTACCAAAACCAAACAAAAAGATTTTTTGATTTTTTTGAAATATTGGTCAATGTTCTATTTACTTTAATAAACTAGTTATTAAAACCAAAATACATGCTAAAACATTTTTTTTTGATGTACGATAAAAAACCGATATGATTTTTTAACTTTGAGACACTTGGTCTTATGCACAAAAAAACATTTTTTTCCTTTTTCATTTTTTAGTTGATGAAAATCAGGTATTTAATTGGAATGGGCCAGCACAGCCCAACATAAAGAAAATGAAATGGGCTAGCACCAACCCAAAAAGCGTGTCAAAGTCCAAATCAGTCTTCAATTTGTGATTTGTTCAATCAAGTTCTCAATTGTCATTTTGATTTTAAAAATCAATTCAATTGCATCCCTGCCAAATTCAATCCTCGGCCCTGAAGTTGGCCGCCTTTCCCAAATTGATCATTGGTCTCTGATTTATGTAATTTGACCCTTAATTGATCAGTAAACTTCTAATTTCTTCAATTTAGACCCTGATTCGGTTTTAATTACAGCCTCTCTATTTACAAGCCTTTTCCAGTTTAATCCTTGGTTTCGGATTTCTTTAATTAAATCCCTAATTGGTCATCAAACTTCAATATTTATGCAATTAATCCCCTGATTTGACCAAATTAACTCTAAAAAAATTATAATTTGACCTTAGAACTTTAATTTCTTCCAATTAAAGCCCAAATTGACTTCAAAATCAATTTTCCTTGCAATCAAACCCTCCATAAATTTAATTAAACCTTCAATAAAATTTAATCAAGTTCATAAATATCTGATCTTGGATTTTTCTTCCTCAAATTGAATTTTTTTTGTCAACAGGGCTCTTATTAGTCAACAGAATACTGTCAAATTTCAATCTTTGTATTTTTGAACCTCCTCAATCAATTTTTGACTATTTTCTAGGCGCTTTGGCATCCTTTTTTCATTGTTATTATTTTTTGGGTTTTTTCGAACATATATTTTTGATTTTTTTGTATTTTCTTATTTTTTATGCGGGGACCCAAAAATGGGTTACAACACCAGTACAACACCAGCCATACAAGTTCCAAGGCTGTATAGGGGAGGGGTTGTGCCCCAAGTTGCAGACACATGATGCTTAGGTTGTCATGCCCTAGTGCTGGGCTAGACCCGCGAACCTGTTGCCCAACCAGGCCAGTGGGTCTATTGACATGGACCCCTTTCTAGGGTCAAGCGACTCACATGTCTTGGGTTTGGATGCATACCCCAACCCAAACACTCTTTGGTTCAGCCATGGAAGGACCCAAACCCCAACCCTCTTGGGTCCGGACAGGGAAAGACCCGCTCCAAAACCCATTTTGGGTTTAGACGCTGACCCTAAACTCAAACCTCTTGGATCCGGACTTCGAACCCATCCCACACCCCTTTGGGTTCGGACACGAAAGTACCCCAACCCCAACCCCATTGGGTCTGGAAACAAAAGGACCCAAATCCAAACCCCTTGGGTCTGGGCAAGGACCCAGCCCTTAGCCCCATTGGGTCCGGCCACGGAGCCATCCCCCAACCCTCTTGGGCCCAGAAATGTAAGGAACCACACCCAAATTCATTTTGAGTCCAGCTGCTGACCTCAAACTCCTTGGGTCCGAACTCCGAACCCATCCCAAACCCCTTCCCCTTTGGATACGGACACGGAAGGACCCAAACCCAAACCCCCTTGGGTCCGGATAGGAAAGGACTCACACCCAAACCTATTTTGGGTCCTGACACGAAAGGACCCAAACCCAATCCCTATTGGATTTGGGCACAGACCCCGCCCCTAGCCCTATTGGGTCCAGCCACGAAGCCATCTTCAAACCCTTTTTTGCCTGGAAATGGAAAGACCCACACCCAAACCTATTTTGGGTTCAAACACTAACCCCAAACCTAAACCCCTTGGGTCCAGACTCCGAACCCATCCTAAACCCCTTTAGGTCCAGACATAGAAGGACCCAAACCCAAACCCATTTGGGTCTGAATAGGAAAGGATCCACACCTAAACCCATTTTGGGTCCTGACACGGAAGGACCCAAACCCAATCCTCTTGGGTCGGACTCCGAACCCCACCCAAACCCCTCTAGGTCTAGACACGGACGAACCCAAACCCAAAAACCCTTGGGTATGAACCCACACCCCAACCCCAACCCCAATCATATTGGGAAGGACCCAAACCCTTTTGGGTCCGTATATGCACCCATCCCCCAACCCCTTAGGTCCGGACATCGACCCTACCCCAAGCCAATTATGGTTTGGACAGGGAAAGACCTAAACCTAAACCTTCTTAGTTCCAGATCCAAACGCTAACCTAACCCATATTAGGTCTAGGACTCGAAAAGACCCAAACCCAAACCATCTTGGGTTCGAACACGAAAAGACCCAAACTCTCTTGGGTCTAGATACGGACTTAGCCCCCAACCAGATTGGGTCCAGCCACAGACCTAACCCACAACCCTTTTGGGTCCGGACAGGAAAGGACCCACACCTTAACCCATTTTAGGTCCGGACATGGACCCAGCCCTCATCCCTCTTGGATTCGGACTCTGACCCACTCTAACCCATTTAGGGTACGAACAGGGAAGGACCCAAACCCAAACCCCCTTGGGACCGAACACATAGGGACCCAAATCAAAACCCCCTTGGGTTCGGACACGCACCTAGCCCCCAACCCCATTAGGTCTAGCCAAAGACTCAGCCCCCAACCCTTTTGGGTAGGGATAGGGAAGGACCCAAACCCATTTTGGGTCTGGACGCCAACCCCAGCCCAAACTCAAACCCTTTTGGGTCCAGACTTGGAATGACCTACACCCAAACCCTCTTGGGTCTGAACATAAACCCAACCCTCAACCCCTTTAGGTCCGGACTGGGAAGGACCAATACCCAACCCCCATTGGGTTCGAATATGGCCAGACCCAACCCTAACCCATTTTAGGTTCGGACATGGAAGGACCTAAACCCAAACCCCCTTGGGTCTAGACCTAACCTCCAACCCCAACCCATTTTGGGTTTGGACACGGAAGGACCCAAACCCAAACCTCTTTGGGTCATGACACTGGCCCAACCCCTAACCCTCTTGGGTCAAACACAGACCCACCACCCAACCCTCTTGGGTTCGAACGCGGACCCCAAACCCAACCCTCTTGGGTCCGGTCACGGAAGGAACCAAACCCCAACCCCTTGGGTCCGGACACGACTCTAAACCCAACCCGCTTGGGTCCAGCCAAGGACCCCCACCCTCTTGGGTCCGAACTTGGATGGTCCGAACTTGGATGGTCCCAACTCCCTTGGATCCGGCCACAAACCCAATCCCCTAGGTCCGACGTCCTAACCCCATTCTCTCGAGTCTGCCTTATAACCCAATTCCTTAGGATCTTATATTTTGTTGATATTTTTATGGAAATAAAAGGCTGCCCCGCGGTAGCACGCAGGCATACCACCTCGTGGTGATCATAACTTATTTCCTTGTACACAGAGTATAAATCTTTTTAGTTTTGACATGTGGTTTTTTTTTTATGGTAAGATAATGTATTTGTATTTTCCAATAAAATTCTTTTAATTCATATAATATTTTCCTTGAAGATTACCTTGTCTGTGTATGCACCAAGTTTTTGTTTTCTTTGGTAAAGGCACTAAATTTTTTTCGAACACTAAACTAAATTTTAACTTATGATCGGAAAAAAATAAATTGAATTGCCTAAAAGTTTAATTAATGCAAATCACATAAGAGTTGTATTCGAAGAGCACATGCAACATGCAAGCTAGGGAAGATGACCAAGTATATATTCCGGGAGCATTCACTGGATACATTAAATTTAGTATATAGTTTAAGTGTTTTATTGGGCTTGGTTACTATAACGTCCATTTTGTAACACCACAGTGTCAAGTAGCTAATAGCTTTGACATGGCCACCCTTGCTTTTGTCTACTTATTCTAAAAAACTATGTTAATCTATATTGGTTGAGCCGAATGAATATTTTATACAAAACTATATTTTAAAAATATTTTTTATTTTATTTTTTTATATAAATCTAACAAATAAGGTTTTAAATAATCTTCACTTCGGTTTTTTATTAAGCAAGGGCAATGATTTTTTATAAAATATAAATGATAAATATATCCTA
>Ga0325403_1006260_pt1 | contig 11311 bp, 10 predicted proteins | sample PopdelMetagenome_19_FD_205665 | JGI IMG/M metagenome (GOLD analysis project Ga0325403, IMG submission 205665) | Populus deltoides microbial communities from Bellville, Georgia, United States - Xylem-PdKOR-R4 | ecosystem: Host-associated > Plants > Phyllosphere > Stem > Wood/Secondary xylem...
CTACTACCAACCTGGCCAATGTCACCGCCCACCATCACGCTCTTTTAGCCACAATATGTTGCCTGTCTGGAGAATGAAGATGCTTGATTTAAACAATAAAGTTTAGCAGGACTACAGTGCCAATATTTAGCATGACATGGATAAACTCGAGAGAGGTTTAAATGGTTTTAGGCTTTTAAAACTGAAGAGGAACTAAATTTTTTTTTTTTTGGATTTTTTAATAAGTTAATTCGATTTTTTTGTTTATTTGATTTGTTTAGTTAATTTTTTTTTTATTTTCGTGATTTAATTAGTTGTTAGAGTTTGTAACTATCCTCTGATCTGACCTCGCATCACCGACACAATAAATTAGAATATTTTGTACTGAGCAAAGGTGTGAAACCATTGCGCAATCATTCTACCCACAATTTTTCTTGTACAAAGCAGGAATAATATCATGTAGAGGATGACAAAAGATTTGTATGATCAATGTCCAGAACCAGGAGAGGTTGTTCTCAGTCAATAAATGATTTAATTATTATTTATGGAGTTGGACGGTTATGCAGTTGAGCTTAGGAGGCTCTCCAATTAATCACGAGTTTGGTTAGGTAGGGCCCCAGTGGTGAGACAGTCCTACACTCTTGGAGACCTTGACCGACGTGGACACTGATGAGTCGTCTTTTTCACCCTCTCAAGAACAGGCAGCCGCTGCTAACCTTCACACGGTTTACTTAACATGAGGAGGGCACACAGGCTGTGCATGCGTGCCCACCAGCAACCACATATCATTTTGAAAGGGATGCGTTGAATCATGAGTATCACGAGAAAAAAAGGCAGATGCCCAGTCTTGTTTGTTTGCTTCTTGTTTTGTGATAAGGATCGATATGATCAATCTCCTAAAGTATATATGTAGTTTCTGTTTCTGTTTTTGTCTTTTCTCTTACAAGCTGTAGCGTATTGCATGCCCACCGGATAATTAAAGATTAGAGTATATATATATATATATATTATGCCTTTCACATAGCTATAGCTATATATCAACACTTAATCTTCAGTATTTGACTACTTTTCTTTTCTTTTATATTATCATTGTTAATTTAATTTCTATTAATTTTGCTATGCTTTTTTATTGGACACATTTTATTGCGAAAAACTAAACTAATTGATTGATATTCACTCACTCTTGGGATAGGGTCAGAAATTACGATTATTTTTCTATATTTGGCACCAAAAGCCCAACCCCACACGCCTACCTAAAGCAGGAAAAACAAAGGAAAAAAAAATATATAAAAAAAAGAGGAACCATCCCCACCAATTTATGTTAAAAAAAGAATTGATGAACCACGCACATGCTTGTAGGTTTCCAACTGGGCACCCCCATGTTACATAGAGGGAGGAGGCCCTGAGGGAATCGGTTTAAATAGAGGATTTCTTCAGATTCTGGTCTCGTGTTTAAATCTCATAGTAGTAGTTGTTGTTGTTGTGCTGTGATATATTTATATTTAATTTGTGGTCATATTTTATGAGATATCCTAAAAACTCTTGATAATTTGAACTCGCAACTTCCTTGTGAAGAGAAGATTTATGGATCATTTTCAGTTGATAACAGCCAGGAAATGTTTTTATTATTTGGCAATCAGAGTAATCATTCTGATTGATCCATAATTAAATTTGCTTGCTTCAAAGGAGAGTACAGAGCTCATGGTTACGTGTTAACGAACATCTCAAGTCTGCTCTAGAGAAAATCTTTATGGTTCATAACTGATGATAGCTAGATCTCAGAAGAAAATACATAAACATAGGCTAAAGATATGAAAGTTGTCGTGATTGTCAGATGGATGACCACTGGGAGCTAGGCTGTGGTCCTTCTAAATTAATGATTGCGAACCCACATGAAATTCAGGCCTCCTTTGAAAGAAAGGAGATAAATATTCAACTTCCCTGCTGCACCTTATACCAAATTTAGGTTCTAATAGCGATCGATATAGCGAAATTTATAATGGTCACCAGCAGAAAGCAGAAAGCTGGAATCTGTGGCATTTTCCAGGCTATAGACTCAATATTTCACCCATCACAACTAGAGCCATTAATTTTCATCCAATTAACACCAAATTTAGGTACTAAACTCGTGTAATGTGGTCTTACGTAACGCTTAATATTTATCGAACCAAATTATGTGGATTAGTTCTTACTTCAATATTTATCACTTCCAGGAGAACCCTAGAATCTATGGTGCCAGCTGGATGCATTAGAGGCTGCTTAATGAGTGGTTATATTCTTAAATATGAATTCAATAATTTTTCATGCAAGCACGCATAAGATTATTTTATTTTTTTTGAAAAAAAACACGCTTATAATATAGTTAACTAGTACAATCCCACGAGATTGACCCGATGATTAAAGCTTTAATTTTATCTTTTATTTATTTATTTAAATTCTGAGACAGACATCTTGATGGATTATTAATTAAATTCCTCTTAATTTACAAGCCAATATATATGAAATTAAGTTTATGTTCTTGAAATCGTTTGCAGAGATCGATACTTAACATGTAATTAAATTAACCTGCACTGAATCTTAATTAACACTTAAATTAACCTAGAGATCGATTATCTTGTCGTCAAATCAAGATAAATATTCAACTGTATGAATGTTCGACGAGATAAAAAGAAATTAATTGACGGGTTTAAGAGAATCGCAAGGCATTGATTTGAAACAGGAATCTCAATTAAAGACAATATTGTTCCATTCCATATTCCAATAAATCAACACGTTTTGCTAATTGCTTGCTAATGGCATCTCATTGCTTAATTATTCGTATGCGCGCACCCTAGAGAAAACAAATTCAAACACATTCGAATATATATATATATAGATAGATAGATATTAGACACACACACACACACTGACTAGTACTATCGGGTTTACAAAGCAACTTATGATCGCATATAATATTCGATGCTATAAGCAAATAACAGGAGCCAGCAAGCTATATATGCTATGAAAAGCGAACATGATTTTCAATTTCAAGAGAATATATTATATTGTAATATGAATTTCTGATAAGTTAGAACCTCTGTAGAATGATTCTCATTGATAACAGAGAATGTAATGGTAGCAGACAAGGGCCCATGCATCCCGGTGACCCAGATATCCTTGCCCAGATGACCTCTTTAACTATACTGCTTTGACTTGACCAATATTTTATTATTATGTATTATATACTTTCTTTTTATATACATACACATAGATATTATTATATACTTTTAGGTACGCCCGATCCCATGTAGTTTTCATATAGGTAAAGCTCTCTCTACACGTGCATCTGCACTTTGATATTCCAGGGGCGGCTTTTGCTTATTGGAAAACGTCTTCCAAATTCAAGATGGTCAGCTGCCAAAGCCAAAAAGTTACGAAGCAAACGCCATTGAAGGTGCATGTAAACATCATGATTTGGTTTCAGTCGTCTTTTCTGGTCTATTAACTAAACTGTAGGGTCATTAATTGACAAGAAGTTCTGTGCTAGAAAGGATGAATATTTTTAAACGTACAATATAAAATCAATTTAAATTTTTTAATTGAATTGCTTTTCCAACATGAGTCTAGAGTCTTGATCATTAATTGATTATCAATTTAAATTTTGGTATCTTTATTTTCTCTAGTAAAATACAGATCAAGCACAAGAGTAATGATGTTCAATTTAAAGAAAAACTTTCGCTGATTAATTAAAAAAATGATATGAATCATAATTTAAATTGTTTATTTTTCAAATGACAGGTACTAGTGCCATCATATTGTGGGTTTGTTAAAGAGAGAGAAGAAAGAATTTGTAATGACCTGCATAGGAGCCAAAAATGTGGCCAATTTCACTACACTCGAACCGAACAAGAACGTGGTTGGTTTCTTTGAAAACAAGCCAGCGAGGCAGGCTAACTGAATCTATATAATTGCACTTTGAATCTATATTATAGCACTTTGAATCTATATTATAGCACTTTGAATCAAGAATACAATATATATATATATATATATATATCACTTTGAATCAAGTGTACAAAAAAATAAAAAAGCAGCCGTGATGGCTATATATAGTGTACCTGATCATGTGTAGACATGTAAAAAACTCCCTGCCCCCTTGTGGAGTGATTTTAAAAAAATAACGTTAGAACGGTAAATTAAAAATATTAACAGAATAATACAACTTTTTTTTTTTTCAAAAAGTGCAAATAATATAGTTTCCAATAATGATATTTATTGATTTCACAATTCTGAAGTGTTATAATTTACCATATCTTGAAATTTAAATCTTGTTTGCCAGTGTTTTGGTATTTGTCATGGTTTCAAAATGTGACATTTAATTAATGTTGTGTTCTTCAATCATGATTTCTTCATATATAACATTTTGGAATCGCAACAAGCACAAATTGTACTATTGCGCTGAAAGTTTTTGAAACTATGTTATATTACCAATATTTTAAAATCTTTGTGCTAATAGCTCATAAACTCCTTATAAGATACTAACCTTATTAATTAAAATAATAATAATAAAACTGCTCTTGATTTTATAGTGGAGCAAGATACAATCCATCTTGGATTGAAATAGTGCTCCACAATGTTATTTTTTTTTATCTTTTGATTTTTTTAGTCAGTTAATTTTTTATTCAATTTCATCATTTTATATTAAGTTGATTTGAATTTGAGTTTGATGATTTATTTTATTGGCTTGATATGGGATTCTCACAGTGTTGAGAAAAAAATCCAGCACTCGGTAAATGTGTGACTTGGAAAAATAAAATTTATTAATTTAAAATAATAGAAGCTTTAGGGATTGAGTTTAAACCAAAAGAAATGTTCAACCCTTTTTGTCTCCAAAGCAAAGACAAAATTGAACAACGTGGAGAAAAGTTGCTAGCGCGTGTAACACACGTGTTGGTGCATCGGTGGCCGCTAAGCTCTAGAAGCGATCTTCTTTGGTGTCGGTGGAATCATCTCATCTGGTGCTTCTTTACCTAGCAGCACTCTGGTGTGGCTTTGGCGACACTCCAATTTTCATGCATGACTCTCATCAAAATAGAATAGCGGATTGTTATTTTTTTAATTTTCAATTTTGGTTCTTATTCTTTTGGTTGTTATTCTTAACAACAATGATAGTTTGATTTTGTAAAATTGACAATCAAAGACACGAGATAATATGAGATGAAAGAAATATTTAAAAAAGATGGAAATGCAATATAGAAGGCAGACAAAACCCATTATAGGTTGCAATAGGTAGCCATAATGTTTTCTTTTTCTTTTTTTTAGTCACTCGACTTTTTTAAAAAAAAATTGATCATTTCACATTGAGTTGATTTGAGATTAGGCTTGATGATTTATTTCGGTTGGTTTGATATGAGGTTCTTGGAATGTCAAAATAAGTTCAAAACTTTATTTTGTTCACATTTCAGTCCCAGAGTTTGAGAGGAGAGAGATAGGATCATCGGGAAATGAGGGAAGAGAGAGGAAGTTGGTTGGTTGCCCATAATTCAGCCACCAAGAAAGATATTCTTCATGTCAATGAGTTCCATTTGACAAGAGAAGTTCTATTATAGTGTTTTTAACCCTTCATCTTGGTAAAAAAAAGGTAGTTCAGGGCTCTATAATCTTTTTTATAATCATGTTTGTTTTTTTGTTTTTTGGAATATTGAAGGCTAATTTGAGGTTATTAACGGGTTTATTAAGAAGAAATAGGAGGCTTAACCTATTAGTTAGCCAGCCTTTTCTATTTATATGTGTAGGGCAATACATAATAGTAAAGGTAGAGATTACAACATTAGAGTGGTCCTATAGTATTTCCTATATATATATATATATATATATATATATATATATATATATATATAATATGCCCCCTCAGCCTGAGGGTGGAGGATCGACCCGAAACTTGAATCGAAAAGCAGTAAAAGAAGCAGTAGGAAGTAACTTAATAAAGACATTTGCAAATTGAGCCTAAGAAGAGATGAAATGAATCTGAATCTCTTTCTTCGCAACCCTGTCTCGTATAAAATGATAATCAACCTCAACATGTTTAGTACGAGCGTGAAAGATAGGATTTGCTGATAAATAAGTAGCACTAAGATTATCACACCAAATGGTAGGAGCAAAGATAGAAAGGATCTGCAGATCTATTAATAAATACTGAAGCCAGATAACCTTAAAGTTCCATTTGCTAAGGCTTTATACTCAGTCTCGGTAGAGGAGCGGGCAATTATGCATTGCTTGCTTGATTTCCACAAAATCAGAGTCTGACCATAGAAAACAAGGTAACCACCCGTAGACTTGCGATCATCAATACTACCTGCATAATTTGCATCTGTAAAGCCATGTAAAGCAAGGAGGAACTATGAGTGATATGTAAGCCATAGGTTGTCGCACCCTGAGGATAACGTAGAATGCATTTAATGACAGCCCAATGAGATTCTGTAGGAGCATGCATAAACTGACAGACTCTATTGACAACAAAGCAGATGTCTGGCCTCGTAAAGGTGAGATATTAAAGAGCATCAATGATTTGATGAAATCATGTAGGATCAGAAGATAAAGAATCTGGTAGTATGGTAACTTTAGAGGTAGAGATAGGAGTATCAACAAGTTTGCAAGTGGTTATACCAGCCCGAGTAAGGATGTCAAGAATATACTTATGTTGTCATAACATCAGACCCATACTAGTGGACTGAACCTCAATGCCCAAAAAATAATGAACGATGCCTAAGTCACGAAGCTTAAACTCTGAGCTCAACAACTGTATTAGGTAGTGAAGCATAGTATAGTTGCTACCTGTAAGCAAAATATCATCAATATAAACCAGAAGATAAAAGATATCAGCACCAATAAACAAGATAAATAAAGAGGTGTCAACCTTGGATGTGTGCAAGCCAAGAGAAAGCAGAAAATCATTCAAACGAGTGTACCATGCTCGCGGGGCCAGTTTTAAACCATATAGAGACTTATGCAATTGGCACACATGAGATGGAAGAGTAGAGTCAACAAAACCTGGAGGTTGTTTCATGTAGACCTCTTCAACAAGGAATCCATTGAGGAAGACATTATGGATATCAAGTTAATGAATCTTCCAACCACGCAAAACCACAATTGAGAAAACTAATCTGACGGTCGTCTGCTTAATAACAAGACTAAAAGTCTTAGAGTAATCAATGCCTTCTTACTAAGTAAAACCTTTAGCAAATAATTGTGTCTTATACTGCTCAACGCTACCATCCACACAACGCTTTATCGTGTACACCAAACGACTGCCAACAACATTCATTCGAAGGATGGAAAGGAACCAAGGACTAGGTGTCATTAGAGCGCAAGGCCTAAATCTCATCTCACATAGCACCATGCCAAACCTCATACCTATCAACATCAGAGAATACAATGGGTTTATAGTTAGGAGAAGACATTACCCGATAAAAAGGAGCAACAAAGGTGGCTGCAGACGCTGTCAGAAGGGCGATCTTTGACTGCTGAGGATGAATAACCATAGGATGTTGACGAGTAGCAGGATGAGGTGGAGGAGAACCTGAACCTGTGAGTTTCTAGAGAGGATAAGAGGAGAGATCAATAATGAGTTACAGATCAGCTGTAGAACCTGTCTAAGATCTGGAGCTCGTAGCAGCAGAGGTTGAAGAGCTTGTAGTTGAACTAGGGTTGTTTGCAGTAAAAAACTGGAAAAATGCAACTCTGAAGGAGGAGAATCTGTTCCTGCATAATGATCATTAGAAAAACAAGCAGATGGTGACATAGGGTCAGGGCTGGGTTGCATTAGGTTGGTGGCAGACATGGTTGGCGAGTTGGCTGTCTAGTTTGGTTGGCTGCTGGTGTGATGGATTGGCGGGGCAGAGGGGTGAAAATATGGGGAAGAATTCAAGGCTGGCAAGTGTATAGGTTGTATAGGATATGGGAAGAGGTGGTTGGATGTTGTGTTATTTGTTCAGATTTTGCAAACGAAAACACATTTTCATGAAAACAAACATGACAGGAGACATAAACACGTTGAGATGTTAAATCAAGACAACGATAACCAAGTTGAGAGGAAATATAACCTAAGAAGCACATGGAGATGAATGAAAATCCAACTTATGAGCATAATATGGACATAAAAAAGGAAAACAAAGACACTCAAAAGTACACAGAAATCATAGTCAGGAGTATGATGAAATAGATACTTAAATGAAGATTGATTTTGGAGGACAAGAGTAGGCATGTGATTGATAAGATATACTGAAGATTCAAACGCATAATCCCAAAACTATAATGGAGCATTACATTTTCTTAGAAGGGTAAGGCCAATTTCGATAATATATCGATGACGATGCTCAATAGTGCCATTTTGCTCATGTGTATGAGGAAAAATTAACCATCAAAGGAAAACATAAGAGCATGGCCCCAAACATCACTAAATATTAAATCAAGGGAGGCAGTAGTTTTGTGACACGTAGGTCTCAACGACAGACGCGATGACTTGCCTAACGGACAAGCTTGACATTGAACAAGAGAGCATCTAGAAGTACAAGCTATTTTATTTTTAAAAACTAACAAATTGAAAATATAGGAAGTAGGATGACCTAATCGACGATGCCATAGATCAACAGTCACAGAGATGCAAGGAGACCAATAAACTTGAGGTATGGACGTGGTAGAAGACTTAGATAGAACATAGAGACCATCGTTACTCTTACCGGAAAGGAGCATTACCTTGGTGGTGAGATCCTTTACATAAAACATAGATATATGAAATTCAAAATAAACATTATTATTGTTGCTACCTAATTTTTGACCCGTATTTTGATAAATTTTCAAATAAAAAATAAAAAAGTAATAAATAATAAAAATAATAATAAGGGTTTACATGTGGCGATAACATAGAGCATTAGGGCTAATATCAAGGAAGCAATGTATCAAGGAGATAATTATTGAATCATATATAATTACTGCAATATAAAAAACCATAGATATATGATTTGATTCGTGCTGGTTATGGAAAATAATCACTACAATAAAAAATACCATAAATATAGGATTTGTTGGTGCTAGTTATAAAAGACAATCTCTGCAATAATTATTGCAATATTTCCTTAAATAGCACGTGTAGATATTTTTTATATAAGTGAACATCCAATCATATTTAAGAGGCGAGGAGAAAAATTTTCAAGAGGGCAGAGAGACAAACAAAAATTAGAACAAACACATAAAAAACACCCTGCTCATCTTTAGCAAAGAAAACCCTAACCCTATTTCTCTAGCAAAGAAGCCGTAGCCCCTGCCGATCTTTTGAAAATAAAAACAACGAAGCAGTCCCCCGAACCCATCATCTCCAACTATCGCAGCCTCCCTCAACAGCCCTGGTTGTTACTCAAACTAGCAACCCATGTACACTCACACCATCTTCCCCAAACCATGACCACCATTTCCTCCCGAACTTGTCTCCCTCTCACCGAAAGCCCCCGTATGCACCAGCCCTCACTCCCATTTCTTATCGTGAGAATGCACCAGCCATAACAGCAGCAACCATCTCTTCTCATAGAAGACGGACGCGAGTGAGAGGAAGGACGAATAGAAAAAAACAAAAGAGAGGGAGGAAGATAGAAAATACAGAGGGAGAAATAGGGGAAGCACGGGAAAGAAAACCAGAGAAAAAATGAATGAAGAAGAACACAACAAAGACGAGCAGAAGGAAAAAACATAAACAGAAGAAAACACAGAGGGACCAACCAGCGCGCCCTCGCCATTGCCTTCATCCTTTTGTTTTCATCTCTAGTTTCTTCTCCTCCGGCGGTGCAATGTTTTCTTCCATAGGTATTAGCCAAAGCAGCAGCCTACAGGAAAACAGAGAAATAGCATGACAACACAGAGGAAGGAACATCCATTCTGCCAGCACATCACACCTTCATCATCGTCTTCGTCATCTCCAGAGAAAAGCATCAGCAAGAAGAGAAAGACAGAGACCAACACCAGTTACCAGCATTCGTCATTGTCTTCAGAATCAGTGATGACCGTTTGTGCACAAGAAACTACAGCATCATCATCTTCGCCCGTTTCAGCGCCAAGTAAGTTTCCATGCATTTTCTTCACTTTGCATCTTAATTACACACCTACTGTGCATGCCTTTTGTGTTTATTGTTTAAGTGAATTATAATTCACTTGAACAGTAGCTGAGTTTTTTTTTTGTACAGCCAGGCAAGTGACCCAGCCGGATCTACAGGTTTCACCTTTTTTTTTTCCAAAAAAAAGTGAGAGAGATTAATGATTTTCTAGCATATTTATGTTAAGGTCTATATTTTTTTATATTATAAAAAAATATATCAATCTCGCATTTAGAATACCCGGTTTTCAACGTAAATGATATATATATATATATATAATGTTTTCTTGTGTGTTGCATACAACCAATACCCTAACATGTTTTGAACGTTTTTTATATATAAAAAACATATATTTGAAGTTTTGAAAATGTGTTTTCGCGTGGATTTCTTAAACATAATAAAAAATTATTTCTCTTGCATTTCTAGATTTTACAACATATTTGTAAAACTCTAAAGGGTATTGACCAATATTCCAAAAAATACAAAAATCTAATTTTGGAGGGAATTCATCTATTATTCACCATTAATGTTTGAATAAAGAAATCCTAAATGGATGAATATCCAAAATATTATTGGGAATAACTTGTTATTATTTACTGTTAATATTTGGATAAAGAAACTCTAGTGGCAAATATCCAAAATAATTTTCTAGGAATAATAAGTCATCTTTCAATTTCTGACTCCACAGTTTACGAACCGCGAGAGTATAGAACACTAAGGCAAAAATAGGTTTTTAAAGCACCTTGACTTTCCTTAGATTCCTAAATTTTGGTCTCTCCTCCTTGCGATTTACGAGTCACAAAATTCTTGAAATACTAAGAGAAAAATGAGATTTTAAAGCACATGGAATCTTTTTAGATTTCTATCTTAATAAATTTAGTCTGAATCAAACACAGATTTCAAGAGATCTGCATTGGTTCTTCTTGATACTTTGTAGACATATCTAAGGGTGTGATCCACATTGACCAAGGTTTATTTCTTTTTAAAACTTTCAGTCCAAATCCATTCATAATAGCAAAACATATCTTAGAAAAACACCAACACTATAGTAATTATAAGGCAAACCAAACACCAAGCAGCTTCCATTAGGTAGGGCGTACTAGGGGTGCTAATATCTTCCCTTTACGCAACCAATCCCTTGCCTTAGAATCTCTAAAAGACCAGTTAGGTTTCCTAGTGACCATAATACTAGGTGGCGACTCCCTTTTACA
>Ga0325403_1006261_pt1 | contig 11311 bp, 3 predicted proteins | sample PopdelMetagenome_19_FD_205665 | JGI IMG/M metagenome (GOLD analysis project Ga0325403, IMG submission 205665) | Populus deltoides microbial communities from Bellville, Georgia, United States - Xylem-PdKOR-R4 | ecosystem: Host-associated > Plants > Phyllosphere > Stem > Wood/Secondary xylem...
AAAAAACACATTTTTTCCATGACTGTTTTCTTTTTCATGAATCACAATCGGCAGCTCAAATCATCTAACCAAACAAGGGGGGAATTTCTAACCAAACAGAGAGACAAAACCGGGGAGGGGGGGAGATAATTGTGAACAAATAGAGGCAAAACGGGAGGGTGTGATTTCTGTGAACAGTAAGAGACAAAATAGGGGGGTGATTTCTGTTAACATAGAGAGGCAAAACGGTGGGGGGGCGATCGATTTCTGTAAAAAGAGAGAGGCCAAAACAGGGGGCGATTTCTGTTAACAAAAAGAGGCAAAACAGGGGGGAAGATTTCTGTGAACTTTATTGTGAAGCAGCCCCTCCCTATCCCCGGATCCGGCCACCATATACTTTCTGTCAAACCTTGTTCTTTTTTTTTGTCAAGTCACAGCATTATCAGAGCAAGTAGCCGAGGGAAAGAAGAGGAGAAACCGAGAGTGAGAGGGAACAGGAAAATGGGGGAATGAGAGAAACCGAGAGGAAAAGGGAACATGGGAATTGGGGAAATTGGAACCGGGAGAGGGGAATGGGAATAGGGGAATTGGGGGAACTGGAACCAAGAAGAGAGGGGAATGGGAGGGGAATGGGAACAATGCAATTGGGGAATGTTAATGGGGAATTATAGAAACCGGTTATAAATGGGAAAATGAGGAATGAATATAACAGGGGAAATGGGGAAACCGGTTATAACAGGGGAAATGGAGAATGAATATAACAGGGGAAATGGGGAATTATAGGAACCGATAGGGTGGGGGGAATGGGAGAATGGGATGGGAACAATGAAATTATAACATAACTTTAATAAACATAAATTTGTGTTTTATTTTTCTTTGATTAATTTATGATTAGTGCTTGATTATATTTCTTATATATGGATAAATTTGTGTGACTATGCCGGTAATTATATAGATTATACTCTAATTTGAGTTCAAAAGGGTTCAATTGTGCAAAAAAAAAATTAGAGGACCAAAGTGAAAATTCTTCACAGGGTTGCTATATTTCAAAGGACAATTATTGCCATGAGTGGAGGGCTCCACAAATTTTATCAAAAAATTTTCTATAGAAATTATTTCATTGTGATGATATGTCTTGTTTGTTCTTGTGTTTTAAAAATGTTTTTGAAAAAATTTAAATTTTTATTTTATTTTTTTTGTTTTAAATTAATATTTTTTAGTGTATTTAAATTATTTTAATGTGGTGATATCAAAAATAATTTTTAAAATATAAAAAAATATTATTTTAATATATTTATAAATAAAAATACTTTAAATAGCAAGTACACGTGCTAACAGTAGTAGATGATGCCTTCAGAATTCAGATCTCAATATTTGTTTTGTAGTGCTGTCTTTTCTTTTCCTTTTTCCTTTTTTGTGGCTACCAGTCTTTCTGCGTGGTTCAGCCCCAGCGATTCCTGTGATTGAAGGCAGGCCGCGACATATTTCCATGTTTTAAAGGCGCCTGCAATACTTACAAAGCTGACAAAATTATTTATCACATCGAATAATGGGAACAAAATGAAGCACGTGGAAGAGAGCCAGTGGATAATGTTGCGAAATAATCTTTGAATATTCCAGGATATTCCATAAATAAAATACATAAACTGCTTTTCTTTTCTTTTCATTTTCTTTCTTATAAATAGCGTTTGTCCTTTCTGGCATTTTTTTTCCAAGGAAGGGTTGGATTGTAAATTACAGCATCAAAGTAAAATTAACAAGTTAAATAGATATATAAAAAATATTTTTATCCCTTATTTTTTTAGTTTATAGGTGATTAATCCTTTTAGTTGTTTAAAATTTAATTTTAATATAAAATTTAATTTTTTATATTTTTCAGTTTTTTTGTGTGGAATTTTTTTTTTTTTCAAATTTCAGCTTAGAAATAAAAAGTAATAGTTGACGATCCACCGTTCCATAACCAATAAGGCAACAACCAACCACATAAAACAGCCCAAAATCAAAGCATATGTATCCTTCTCTTTGAGAAAGCCATCAGCAACAAGCTGATCCTTTTATTTCTATTTCTACTTTCCCCGTGCAAGCCAATTTTGGTTCCTTCACTTCTTGGGTGTTGCTTTTGTTTCTAATGTTTTTTCTTTCTCAGGTCTTGCTCAATTGTTGTCTTTTAATTGCTCAATTGTTGTCTTTTAATTGCTCTTACATACTTCAATTCAATCATTCGGAAACCTTTTGGTTAATAGTTAATATAAACATATCTATGTTCTTTAGCCATATGATATTATACATTAGAATAGTATGTTTTCCATAATTAACATATAAAATCAGGATCTTTTGGAAGTTATTGTTTCTATTTCCATCTGTTACATGTTTTGTTTTTTTTTTTTTTTCTAAGTACATGAAGTTTGTGGTTTTCTACCTAGAGTTTTCTTTTCATAAGTGATAGATGTACTGGTGAGGTGAGGTGAACCATGTAAGCATTAAGTAAGATATATATTAATAAGAAAGACAGAAAATAAAAAAATGAAAGTTATGGATAGAAGGAAGATCAAATTCAACTTTGAATTTTTCATAGTTTGGGTTTATCTTATTAGGCATGTTCAATGGAATTATTTGTCATTCTTATGGATTACACAGGTGGCGATGTTGCTAAAAACATATGTCAATGCTCTTGTTTAAGTATGTTGATTGTTGGTTAATGAAAATTTATAAAAATTAAATATTGTATTTATTATATTTTTAAGTTACTTAAACTATATATGAATTTTTATTTGAACTATATGTGTTTTAAGGCGCTTAAACTATGTAAAAAACAATTCTTTGCGATTTTACAATTTTACAATCCGTTTTTACGATCTGAGTTTGTATTGTATTTTTCATGTCGTGTCAAAAATGTGTTTTTGACAACCTTGTATCCAGCCACCAAACACTGCTTTTCAAGGTGGAGTTTAAAAGGTCTCAGCTTCGTCAATTTGATAGGTTGGCATGTGCTTCAAACGCACCTTAGGTTCTCTGTCTATTTTTCTTAAAATCAGCATCAACCCCTTTTATTTTTTTCCTTCATATTTGGTACATGTCCTTTTGATTACTATTGTTTTTTAATAAGCCATGAAATTACAATTATTTTCAATTTCACCCCCTTTTATTTTTTAATCTTTCAGATTTAATCCTCATTCTTTTAATTACTATTTTTTTAATAAACTATAAAATTACAATTTGTTTTTCAATTTAACCACCTTTCATTTTTTTTTATCTTTTAAATTTGGTGCTCAATCTTTTGATTACTATTTATTTTGTTTGGGGTCATTTTTTTAGTGTTTTGTTTTTACAGTTTCATCCTCCATGGGTTTTATTTAATCAAATTTTATTCATATTCTTTTTATTGCTATCTTTTTTCCTTTGAAAAGTTTTTTAAATTGATATTTTTTTCATAACTATTCAAAATTAAATTAGTTGAAAATTAAGCTTTTTAATTGAATGCAGTTCAATGATTTCACGGGTTGCGAGGTTTAGAGATTAGACTAGATTTAGAAGGTTTGTACCGGTTGGCTTTTTTTTTTTCCTTTTTTAAAGCTAATGTTTTATATTTTCTACATTTTTTTATAGATTTATGCATTATTATTTTTTATGGTTTGCCTTCTGTAGAATTAGCTTTAGATTCATGATGATTTCAAAGGTTAACACAAGTTCAAATTTTTTATTTTTGTCCTTAATATGCATCATGATTCTTACTTGGAAAGGGCTGATTCTAATGTGTATGGGCATTCAAATGGTTCAATGAAAAGAGCTCGAGTGAAACAACTACAAAGTGCATTAACGAGTCAAATTAGTGTGATTGAGATATTAATGAGTTTAGAGGCTTGTAAACAGAATGGAAATGGTTCAAATATGCTTGTTTGTTTTCAAATAAGGCTTGGTTCATGATTTGAGAGTTTTTGTCAGTTTGGGTTTTGATTGTGAGTGTTTTATGAGTCAAAAACATGTGTTATTTATTATTTATCTAATTTTCTGAACAAAGTTATTTATTTGGGTTTCAATTATGTTATTTTGGTATTTCTTAGACTTGAAAGGTTGTTCTAAGTATATAATGATGTTTCAAACCACATATAGGGGACTTTGGAAATAATATAAAACTTTTCAACTTCTCATTTAAAGAGTTTTCTTCCTTGTTCTTCCATTTTTAGAACAAATCAGACTTATCACTCTCTTAATCACAAATAGTGTGCCATATTTATCCTGATAGGAATTTCTTTGTGGCATCCTTGACTTATCAAAAAGTTTCATTCAGACTTTATCCCTCATTTCCATTACAAACCATGTAATTTTCAGCCTAAACACCATAAGAAAAAAATATATATAACCAAACCTATGTTCCTTCATCTTTATATCAGATTGCTAGTTTGTTAAGGTTAGGAAACTAAGGTAAATCAGTTCTTTTTCTTAAATTGATTTATTTCAATTTCATCCTTTAACATTTAATTTATTTGCAACTCGTATTCCTACTCTTTTTTTCCTTTCTTTTATATTGGGTTATCCTCAACTTGTGCTTATGGACGTGGGGTTTACGAGTTAACCTGGGTTAATTCATATTTTTTCGTTGCTATGAAGTTAGTCCCAAATTTATGACTAGAGTCACCAGTTTCAAAAGTTAACGTGGATTGACTTTTTTTAGATCCTTTTTTAAATTGAATTATTTCAATTTCAACCTTCAATATTTGATTTATTGGAAATTGGTCTTTGTATATTTTTTTTCTTTCCTTTCTATCATGATTATTTTTTAGGTTGTGTTTTTTTTTTTACAATTTTATCCTCTATGAGGTTTTTCTTTTCCTATCAAATTTGATTCCTATTTTTTTTTCCTTTGGCATATTTTTTAAATTGATATTTTTTTCATGATTTTATCCTTTAAAATTAAATTAGCTGGAAATTAAGCTTCTTGATTAAACTCGATTCAAGGATTTCATGATTTCCATGGTCATGAGTTTGCAGATTAAACTGGGTTAACTCATATTTTTTTCCATTGCTTTTTTAAATTAAATTTCTTTTTACATTGAGTTGTTCGATAATTAAGTTTTATAATTTTATTCAATTTGCTTTCAAACATGTCATTTGGTATCACAAATAGTTTAGAGATTTTGCATCTTGACTTGGATGGGCTCAAATTGCGCTTTTTTATATTTTTAAATTATTTTTTTCTTAATTTTTGTCCTTCAATATTTTATTTGCTAGAGATTGTGCTACATCTTTTTTCTTTTCATATTTGTTTTTAGAATTATCATGTTCTTATTCGATTTATTAGGAATTGATTTTCAAACATAATGTCCATTGTTGCAAAGTTTGCGAGTTAAACTGATTTAAACGGGTTTTTTTTGTTGTTTGTCTTATTTTTTTTAGTTTTTCCCTTCAACGTTGTATTGTTTCATAATCCAAGTTAGCCCAGATCGAGTTTTTTATCTTTTTTTTGTTGTTATTTTTTGTTTTTTATTTATTATTGTTTTATTTTTTTAATATATTATTTAAATTATCAATTGAAATAATGAATCAGATTATAGATTATTTTTTTAGCATTTTTTTTACGCTGAAAATAAAATTATTTGGCTGGAAGCAGAGTGTGGAACATAAATCTATTAGTGTAAACTAAAAAAAATAAAGGTGTCATGCAAGATAAGGTACATTTTAGAGCTATTTATCTTCTTATTAGACACTTGATTGATTTTCAAGCAAATTCTAACAAAGTTACTTAAATACAAAAAATTATAGGAGTAAAAGGAGTATAAAAATTAAATAGAAAAAAAACATTAATTACATGCATCAATAACTTATGTAGGCTCCGCTTATCTCTATATACAACTTTTCTTGGAAGGTCCTATCAATTATATCGAGATTGATGTCTATGCTCTTAAGTTGAAGTATTTAAACTAAAAAAGTTTTTTTATCCCACATTAAAAAGATATTATCTATTATCTTATTCTTTTAAGTTGAAGTATTTAAACCAAAATAATTTTTTATCTCACATTGAAAAAATATAACTTTTTTTCTTGTGAACATAAAGTATATATATTAAAAGGCTTCAAATTTCACATTGAAAAAATAATTTTTTTCTTGTGGACATAGAGTATATATATTAAAGGGTTTCAAATTCTTCAAATCTCACATTGAAAAGATATTATGTTATCCTTTTAAGTTAAAGTATTTAAATCAAAAAGTTTTTTTATCCTACATTCAAAAAACATAACTTTTTTTCTTGTGAATATAGAGTATATATACTAAAGGGCTTCAAATCCCACATTGAAAAAATATTTTTTTCCTTGAGAACATAAAGTATATATTAAAAGTTTTTAAATTCCACATTGAAAAAATAAAACATTCTTGTAGTATTTATATAGTAAACTTTGAAAAGGGTTAATAACCAACTAAAAAACATATGAAAAAAGAGGGGTCTAGGAGAAAAATCACATTTGAAAAAAAAAGTCTCGTCCGGGTTTGCCTAAGTCACCCGGGTTTGGCTAGGTTTTTACACTGGCCAGTCTTTTGCCTTACTCGGACCGGTCCAGCTACCTGGTCAACCCGTCAGGCCGGTCCGAGTTTAATAACTAAGGTTGTAAGGGTCAACTAAGAGATTGTTTCACTATGCCACAATTACCAAGGATCATTGTGAACTTTTTAAAGGCAAGCACAAACTCTTCCATGAGTTCATGACTGTAGTCAACTCGGGACCCAGCTGATTTAGAATTGAAATCAGGTAGGGTTTAAAAAAAAAATAAGAGAAGTTAAAAATTTGGGTAACCTGGCAGGTTGATCTAGTGACTCAGTTGACCCGGTCAAAAACCCGGTTACAACTCGCTGATTATTTATTTATTTATTTTTAACCAAAATAATATGGTTTTCATTTATAAAAAAAATTGGGATTGACCCGGGCCTTGGACCGGATCAATCACCGGGTCAGGTTTAAAAACTCTGCATTTAAGGACAACCTTGGACTGAATAGCGTAGCAGCTAAGAGTATTTTAAACTTTTCAACAATCTTAGTTGTATTGTGCTACATATATACAATAATGGAATAGAAGTCATGTTTGCCAAATACATTTTTTTGTTTAATCTAAAACTGAAACTTTGATGACATGTTCTACAATTTTAAAATTTCCTTGAAGAAGAAAAATAAAGAAATTAAAGTCAATAGAAAGATAGAATGAGAAAAATCATCATTGCCTCAAGCACATGTGCTTGTCAACCCAAATTAAAATATCTCCATCAATCTGTCTAAGTCGTATGAATTATCTCGATAGGAGAAGAAATTAGGATTGGGTGGCTGCAGAATGCTGATGTAGTTTTAAAATATTAAAATGCATATGGTTAAATTTGCAATCGAGCACATGTAGTTTATGAGGGCTTTATTCACATATAGTTTCATATACAGTTGAAATTTTAGTGCGATCAGAGTTCGGTAAGGTTGTCAAATAATATCGATAATTAGACTGAAAAAAATAGCATGAAAATCATTAATGGTAGTTTTGTAAATATGCTTGATCAGGTTGAAAATTCCAACAGCTCTCTTATACATTAAACCACGGCTGGACAGAAAAATAGGAGGAAAACAAAAGAGAGAAAAGAGAGCTTAGGAGAGAAAGAGAGAAAAAGGCAAGGAGGAACCCAAAAATTGTGTTAAGAAAAGTGTTTTTAGCTAGAAATCAACAAGAAACAAGAGAGAAAAGAAGGAACAAGGGAGCTTAGGAGACAAAGAGAAGACATATTGATGGCAAAAATTCCAACAGCTATAACTCCACCTTCTACCGTTGGATTATAATGATATTTTCATATGTTGTTCTCCTCCGTATCTTGTACATTTTCACCAGAGGGCTCTTCTATATCAGTCTCCGTTTGAGATATAGTGCAGGAGGAACATTTCTGAGAAAATACATTTTTAGACAGTCTCAGTCGCTAACCATTTTCTCCACCTTCCACCATTGGATCGAGCTATAATTTGGATATGTTGTTCTTCCTGATTCTTTCTAGATTCGGAACGGTGCAGATCAAAACAAACCATTCCAAACAAAATTTATGCTTTTTGCACAGTAAGTCTACAAGTTTTAGGTCAGTTCGGTTAGACCTATGTTTCTGGAAATGTCACCGTTGGATGGAGTTGATATTTGGATATGTTATACTTATAATGATGAATTAGAATGTGACCATATGGATTACTTGTAATATTATTCATTTGTTATTTACAACTGCTTGAAACTGTTGCCAAAATTTATTTTGTGTGAGCTGAAACAACCCCAAAATTAAAAAGAAATTGAGCAATAGAGAGACTTAATTTTTAAGAGACTTTGGGGCTGCTGTGACAGCCCTGAAAGTCTATGTTTAGGGGGGGTAAATACCTCTCCAATTTTATTTTATTTTTTAAATAGGGGCTGGAGTGACAACCTTAAGTGTAGAGTTGTTAGGAATAAAAAAATGTCTCCAAGAAACTAAAGCAAAGCTGCTATGACAGCCCTTCTAATGGGTGTTAAGGGGCTGATTTGGACAGCCCGAAGAACAAAAACTTATGGGAAATCAGAGTCTCATATAAAGTGATTAAGGTGAGGTAAGTTTGGGTTAAGAAATTAGCTTGGAAAAGTCTGCACAGTTCGGGTTAACAGATGGCTATGTGAACGTGAAATGATGATCTAATTTAGATATGGAAATCTTGCATGAAATCATATATTGATGCTTTCTAGTTGATAAAAAAAACATTGAAAAGGGGAATGAATGATATTAAATGTTGGTCTTGTGTGGAGCAGGAGAGGCATCAACTGCGGGACCTCAGGCTAGCAGAACGAGACCACTAAGAGGAACAGGTAGGTGTTTACCACCTCACCTCTTTATATTTTGAAGAGTTTAATACATTCTGAAATTTTATTTGTTTATGCTGCATGTTGATTTACGATAGTAAATGATGAGAAATTTGATAGTGGAAACAAGATTAAACATGACAACTGGTGTCATGGGTGTTGCTGGGAAAAAAAATTGTATAAGATTATTGTGCTTGTTATCATAATTTCTAAGGACAACTCGAGTTGATATAAAAAGCCGGCCACATAAGTGGGGAAAGGAAAGTTAGCCGACCATATGAAGAGCAAAGAGGAAAAGGGAGAAATTGTGGTTTTCCTTAATGAATTTATTATAATAGGTTGTTTTCTTTATGTGAATGTATGTGTGAATTAAATAAAATTAGCATGAAAAGAATGAAGGGACTCTTAGTTCCTTAAGGCCATGCTTTCAATCAATTATACATCAAAGGGGGAGGATGTTTAATTTGACATTTAGCTTGATGATGTGTGTTTAATTGTGTCAAAATGAGAAAACAAATGCATGTTGAAATGTCAAGGATTGTGTTTAGAAGAATATTATTTAGAAAGTTTGTAAAATTGATAAGAATGTTCTATTTTGATGTTAAGAGAGAAGATTGAAATAAATAGGATAAATTGACTCTTAAAAAGATATTTTTGACACTCTTATATGGTATGTGATATGGCTAGGGGTTGAGATAAAAGAGAAAAAGTTGAATTATGGATGTTGTGTGTAAATGAAAAGGTTGATGAATCTGGATAGATTCATCTCCTAAATTTTATAGAGAATTCGAGTAGGAGGATGAGGGAATTAGGATCAGGTTCCTTTATAGTAATTGTATTTTTGGATGTTGACTAACTAAGAAAACCGTTCTTACTCAATTTGATGCTATAGAACTCCAGTTATGGGTCATCAACCGAGACTGGGTCATGACAGACCCTATAGGGCAGAAGGTCTGATTTGTTAATGAATAATTTCAAGTGTCTTGGGGGCAGAACTGGGTTCTCCTCCCTTCATGGGACTTGTAGCCCTGTATCTTAGCTTTCCAATGAGACCAACCTTGCTTGAAACGGAATTCTAGAACTCCAGATATAGTCAATAATATGAGTAGAGATCGGAATACAACCTCTGCCGGTTGATTCAAAAAGTCGCTAAAGCGACTATTTAGACGCGTTAAAGGATGAAAATTTAGGTCCTTTCCCTTCAGGGAACATGTGATATTATATCTTAGCTTCTAAAAGAAACGAGTCATGTTCGAAATGGAAATTTGTAATGATAACTATGGTCGAACAAAGAATGACAATGTTGATGGGTGAAATTGGCATGGACTAGCATACATTTAGTATATGTTAGGATCCCGGGTAAGGGGATCACCATGCATCGATGCCTATGGGGCATGGACCAGCATACATTTAGTGTATGTTAGGATCCCGGGAAAGGGGATCATCATGCATCGACTAGCATATATTTAATGTATGTTAGGGTCCCGGGCAAGTGGATCGCTATGCATCAACGCCTACGAGGTGATGATGATACTAGTGAAATTGGTATTGACAATGAGTTAGGCAGAAATAATTGTGGTTAATCTTATGGAATCTTGAATGAAAGTTGAAAATAGAAGATGAAACGGTTTTAGTAGTTGAATGAGAAAGAGTTCCAATAGAAATAAAAAATGGAGAAGTGAATAAAAAATGAATACATGTTTTTCTTGCTTTTGTTCACTTTTTATTATCTAGTTCTAGGGAGTATATCCTTGTATTTTGAAATATTAAAATATTTATATAACTCAATTTGTATAATAGATGTTTAAACTTGAATAGATGAACTTAACTCTGAAATTCATATAATCATGTTCCATGTATACGTGTTTATCTCATTTATTACTCTCTAACGATATTGTTGTTCAATGTATGATATAAATATTATGGTTGTGATGATGATGATGTTTGTGGGGTTGAGGCCCAGAACGATTGGGTCGTGATTGAGTTATGAGATATGAAATATTAGAAGTGTAAACAGGGTATATGTCAATAACTTGGGACCTCCTGGTATAGGGGAGACTCTGCCAAAATTTTGATGGAAATTTCAGTAGACTTTTTTATGAGAACTATATAAAAAAAATTACTTGTAAAATGTACCAAATTGCAAGAAAATAACTATAAATGCATATAAAAGTGTGGAGTGTTACAGTGATGGTCACTTGTTAGAGATCAAGATTAAAGAGTACATGACGGAGATTTTGTACAATATAGGGATTGTGTTGTTAAGAACACAGTTTTACAATCCGGGCCGGCCTAGCAAGTCGACCTGGGAGCTGGTAGACCAGGGGCTTGGGTTGGGCTAGGTAAAAGAAAAAACCAGCCAGGGATTTGGCCTGGCAAAACCCAATCGACCCGGGACTTGTAAGACCCGGGTAAATCCAGATGAGACCTGACTATTTCTTGGAGAACCGTGTTTTGCAGGCAAACTATATATCCTTTTTTTTCTTTACTATTTTGTTCTT
>Ga0325403_1006262_pt1 | contig 11310 bp, 7 predicted proteins | sample PopdelMetagenome_19_FD_205665 | JGI IMG/M metagenome (GOLD analysis project Ga0325403, IMG submission 205665) | Populus deltoides microbial communities from Bellville, Georgia, United States - Xylem-PdKOR-R4 | ecosystem: Host-associated > Plants > Phyllosphere > Stem > Wood/Secondary xylem...
TCATTCCTCTCCCCTCTCAAAATCAAAGGAAAAAAAAAACCAATAACTACAAATCAACCTTCGATTTATTTTCTGCTTCACAATTCAATCCTTGAAGTATCACTTTTTTTTTCTCTAATTAGAACACACTTATCTTAATGTTAACAATTAGTCCCCACAATTTGCTATCTTAGTTTTAACAAATTGTTTCCAACAGATAAAAAAATGTTGGGACTAATTTATTAAAACTAGGATAAGTTTAGGGTATTCTAAAAAATTAACACGTTAAAAATTAACAAAAAAACTCATAATAAGTTGGGGGCTTATTAGTATTACTTTAAAAAACAAATCTCAAGAATACACCTCACTGGGTGTAAGATATTTAGAATCATCATTAATAAATTTGAGTTTGGAGTTGAGTGAAAATTTAGTGCAAACTCTTTGAGGACTTGGGTGAAATTTGTTAAGAAATAAAGGGTTGTTTTGTTTTATTTATTAAGAGGAGAATAATATTTTTATTTTATTTTTAGTTTAACTTATATATAATCTCTTTACAGATAGGTTAAATCTATTTCTTTAGATTATTTGTGATCACATGATGCAATATCAATGAAACTCTAGCCTCCTCCTATCATATTTTTGTATTTCTCTTTTTTTATTATTTTTTTAACATTATATCAAAGCATGGTTTCATGGAACGAGGTGTAATCTTAAACATAACTTTTATGGATCCAACTGCTGGGGTTTGGGGCGGAGCCCTAATCTTCTTTTTAGAGTGATTGTGTAACTTCTAGAAGATATTTGTTCAGTTTTTGCAATCTAGTATTTTGGTTTCCTTTCTTTTGCGTTTTGTTTTTTGTTTTTATTATGACTACTGAAAGAGATGATAAGTTTCAGTCTGTGAGTGTGAAGTTGGATGGAAAGAATTATTCGTATTGGAGTTATGTGATGAGAAATTTTTTTAAGGGTAAAAATATATAGGGATATGTTAGTGGAACTTTCGTGATACCTAGGAATACTGATGAGGGTTATGCTGCTTTGATAGATGCTTGGAAAGCAAACAATGCAAAGATTATTACTAGGATTAACAATTCTATTGAGCATTCCATAAATACACAGGTGGCGAAGTATGAGATAACAAAGGTTATTCACGCAATCAAATTTGCAAAATAGTATCAATTAGAGAATGACATACGAGCTCTTCACTAGAAAAATAAGAGTTTTATTTTGCTATGACAGATCTTTAGGATCAATTGGCTCTTACAGAATTAGCAGAATTAAAGATATATGGTGCCTATATTGCTCGTAGAGAGCAGCAACGATTGGTACAGTTTTTGACGACACTTCACAGTAATTTTGAAGGACTTAGAGGTTTAATTTTGCATCGTTCTCCACTGTCTTCTGTTGACTCAATTGTTAATGAGTTATTGGTTAAAGAAATGCATCTTCAATCTTATTCTGAAAAGGAAATTCTTTATACTTCTAATCCTTCTGTGCTAGCATTATGTTCTCACTCATTCTCTAACAATCAAAATAAGCCTTACATAAGGGTTGTCTTTAACGATTGCAGTTTCTGTAAGCAGAAAGGTAATTGCAAGACTCAGTGTCCTAAGTTAAGACAACAAAATCAAGCTTGGAAGTCTGACAGCTAGTCAAAATTTAATGCTTATAAACCATCTTAGGGCTACAAATCACCACCCACATTACTGCAGCAGTAGTTTTATCAGGTCCTTTCATTGATCTTAGTACTCTAGCTGAGCAATTTCAAAAGTGTCTCTCCTTGCAACCACAAGTTATATTTGTTTTTTCTTTCATAGGTCGTTTGCCTCATAGTTCTTCAGGTATGTTATATTTTAAATGGCTCTTGAATTCTGGTGCTTCACATCATGTCTCTAGATTCTTTATATTTTGCTTTTGTGTCTCCTTCACCTTCTATTCCTGTCATGACTGTTGATGGCACTCTCATACCCTTAGTAAGTATTGGTTCTATTGTCACACCTCACTTGTCTTTCCCTAATGTTTATCTTATTCTGAAACTCACATTAAATCTTGCTTCTATTGGTCAATTATATGTGATTATTTGGTCATCTTTTCCTTTTTTTTTTTATTATGTACAGGATCTGCAGTCTTAAAAGTTGATTGGGATAGGTCGATAGAAGAAGGGACTATATATTTTGGATGAGTTAAAAGTTTCAGTTACTGCTGCTGCTGCTACTAGTGTTGATTTGTATGTATTCATTTGAGTCCTTCTTCTTTTAGTTTTTATTTATGGCATTTCATCTAGGTCATGTTTCGTCTTCTCTTTTGAGATTTTTGGTATCCACATAAGCTTTAGGAAATTTGCAAATTTGTGATATTTCTAATTGTATTAGATGTAAACTGGTAAAATTTCTCACTTTACCTTTTAATCGAAGTTTTATGCCTTTTCTTCTCCATTTGATTTGATTCATTTTGATGTATAGAGACCTTCTCATGTTTCCATATAAAGAGGGTTTTGATATTATGTTTCTTTTATTGATGATCATTCTCGTTATTGTTCGGCTTATTTAATGAAACATCATTCTGAATTCTTTGAGATATATATAATCTTTTAAACTCTTGTCAAAACTAAATATTTTGCTTTATCAAATATTTTATGTGTGATTTGAGTGGGGAATACACCTCTAATAAATTTTATGAGTTTCTTGCCTTATATGAAACCATTTATCAAATTTTATGTACAGATACTCCTAAGCAAAATGGCGTTACTGAAAGAAAACATAGGCACATTGAAACTGCTTATTTTCTCTTATTGTCTGCTTCTATTCCTAATGTGTTCTGGGAAGAAGTTGTTCTTACTACTATAGGTTTAATTAATACAATTTTATCTTCTTATATTTTAGGTTTTTTTTTCAATTCAAAAAGTTATATAGGTATACCCCTTATTATTCCTTCTTTAGAATTTTTTGTTGTACTTGTTTCATTCTTCATTCTCATGTAAAATGCAGTGAGTTGTCCTCTTGATATGCTATTTGTGTCTTTCTTGGTTATGATGAAGGTAAAAAGGGATATCATTGTTTTGATCCAATAACTCAGAAACTTTATATGTCTCCTCATGTTGTCTTTCTCGGGCATATCCATTTCTTTTCTATTCCATCCATTACTAATAGCTTGACTAGATATGATCTTATTTGTATAAATCCTTTTTTTTTTTTTGATTTTGATAGTTTATCATCTCAGGTTCCTAGTACTTCAAATAACTCTTCTCATGTTCAACCAATTCGTACTGATCATTCTGCAGGTACTGATATTTTACTCTCTGATACATTTAAAGCTCATTTTTCTTTTATAGTCCCTCAAGCTCTATTTAAGGTTATGGATCCATATCTATGTCAATCCATATGTATTCGTAAGTCATAAAGTTACCAGATTTTGCATATTCTACGATATTTTTTGGGTATCAAGGTAGTCTACTCACCCAAAGGTTATCTTCTTTTTTAGTTAAAATATGTTGCAGATATTCTTAAGTGGGCTAGACATACTGATAATAAGACTACATATACTCTCATTGAGGTTAACATAAAGTATTCTTCTTTTTATGGTTTACCTTTGTTAGATCCTACTTATATTGTACTATTGTTGTAAGCTTGATATATTGTTTATGTTGTTAATCAGTTTGTTGCTTCTCCTACTATAATTCATTAAGTAGTTATTCTTTGTAATTTGCTATATCTTCGGGGTACAGTATTTCAAAGTCTTTTATTTCCATCCACCTCTTCCTTGGAGTTGTGTGCATACTTTGATGCTAAGCATGATAGTAATCCCATAGATCGCAAATCTATTACTGGTTTTTATATCTTTTTAGGAGATTCTCTTATTTCTTAAAAGAGCAAAAAATAATTTATTGTTTCTTAATCTTCTAACAAAATAGAATATCGTATTATGACATCTACTACTAAAGAGATTATTTGGTTATGTTGGTTACTTGCAGATATGAGAGTTTCCCTTTTATTCCACTCCTATGTATTGTGATAACTAAAGTTCTATTTAAATTACTCACAACTCAATTTTTCATGAACGAACTAAGTATATTGAGATCGATTGTCATCTTACTCGTCATCATTTCAAGCATGACGTCATTAATTTGCCTTTTGTTTCATTTTCTTTGTAGATTGCAGATTTCCTTACCAAGTCGCATTTTATTTCCCGTTTTTATTTTCTAGTTGGCAAACTCTCAATACTTTTAGCTGCCGCATCATAAGTTTGAGGGGAGATGTTGAGAAATAAGGTGTTATTTTGTTTTATTTATTAAGGATAGAATAATATTTTTATTTTTTTTTTACTTTAGCATATATATAATCTTTTTGTATTTAGGTTAAAACTATTCCTTTAAATTATTTGTGATCACATCATGCAGTATCAATGAAACTCTTGCCTCCTCCTTTTTTATTTTTGTATTTCCTTGATTTCTTTGGATTGTTATATATATATATATATATATATATATATATATAGAGAGAGAGAGAGAGAGAGTACATGTTGAAAGAGAAATAATATTGTCAAACTCAGGAAACTTGTAACCCAACAACATCCATCCCCTCATAAAAGGTCAGGTTGAGCTTTCTTATTGCGAAAAAGAAAAAACATTCTATCTAAATCATGGGAAAATGAGAAGAAATGTTTTCTTCTCTCTGTCACTTTCAGGAATCACTTTTTCTTTCATACTAAGATATCGTTTGGTGCAACAGTGCAATCATTGTTTTGCCAAGTTTTCAAAAAATTTAGATAATTTTGGTGTGCACAAGTCAAAAAATAAAATTTTTTTAATGCATTTCTAAATAAAAAATACTTTGAAAAATAACATCTACTACTATCCCACACACTCCTAAAAATTAGATAGAGTTTAAAATAAATGATTCTCAATTCCACATACCCTTGCTGAATTATTTTTTATCTCTGGTGTTATTTTAGCACATATAAAAATAATCTTTTCTAAATTTAAAATTCTCTCCTTTTATCTTTTTTTTTCTAATACTAAATTGTTAGATTCTCATAAAAATGGAATCTCAAAATGACAATGTTTGTAAATCCCGAGAAAAAAATATATATAAAAAAGGCTTGATTAAATTAAAGGAAATAAACTAAACTAAAAAGAAGTGGGGGCAAAACGAATACACTTAAAGAAAATAGGGCCTAAATGCAAATAAAAATAATTATAGAATATAAGTACTCCTCTTCTCACCAAAAACAGATCTGCAAATAACGTAAAGAAAGAAAACATGGAGTTTTTATATTCATTTTTACAAATCAAGAGAGAAACGCCAAAATTTCAGAAACTCATCCAAGATGAAGGGTTATAGGTAGAATAAAAACTAGTGGTAAAGGGATTAACAAGAGAAATTGAACAAGAAGAGGGGAGGGGAGGCTGTCATTAGAAAGAAAAGGAAGGATCAGAACCTTGATTCGTACCGGGTAAGGTATTCTAAACCTGCTCTTATGAGTTATTTCAAATTGATTATGAATTAATGCCTGGATGTTAATTTATAGATTTGAGTTCTTAGACTTGAATTGAGGAAAAAGTATGAGTTGTTAAATTAAAGAACTTCATGTGTTGTATGTAAATGGAAAGATTGACGAATCTGAACAGTTTCGTCTCTTGATTTTCAGAGAGATTTCAGGTAGGAGAATGAAGGAATTAGGATCAGGTTCCTCATAGAAATTCTAGGTTTGAAGTTATAGAACTCCAGCTATGGGTCACCACCGAGACTGGGTCATGACAAACCCTATAAGGTAGTAGGTTTGGTTCATTGATGAGAAATTTTGACTGTCTTAGAGGTACAATTGGGTTCTCTTTCCTTCAGAGAACTTGTAGCCTCATGTCTTAGCTTTCCAACAAAACTAATCTCGCTTGAATCAAAGTTCTATAACTCAAGATATAGTTAAAAATCTGAGGAAATGTCGGAGAGTAACAGTTCAAAAATGAAACAGCAACAGTTCAAAAAATGAGACAATAACAGTTTAATATCTAGAAAGTAACAGTTCAAAAAAAAAAAGACAGTAACAGTTCAAAAACAAGACAGTAACAGTTCAATATCTAGACAGTAATAGTTCAAAAATAAGACAGTAATAGTTCAAAAACGAGACAGTAACAGTTCAAAAATGAGACAGTAACAGTTCAATGTCTAGACAGTGACAGTGCGGGATTTAAACAGAAATGGTTAATATATATATATATATATAAGGAATGATAACTGAGGTTGGATAAAGAATGAAAATATTAATGGGTGAAACGAGAAAAACATAAAATATTAAGAAATGACTGAAAGAAAGACTTATTGGTTGTTGATATGGTTATAATAAAACATATCCTTGGGTGAGGAAAATTTATGAGATAAACATGTGAATTTCAGGAGGGACCACAGGCGTGGTGCAACAGCAGCAGGGGAGCACGAGTAGAGCTTCTATTGCAGGTAGGTGAATCGCACCTATACTTCCTAGTTAATTCCATGATTTATTTATATTACTACTGTAAAATGTGAATTACTGAATGTATGTGTATTCAAGGTGAAAACTTGTTGTGTGAATTGCCAAATGATGAAATTATCACTGATAAAAGAAATATGAGAAGTGCGATTTGAGGCGTAAACTAGCATACATTTAGTGTATGAAAATATTAATGGGTGAAACGAGAAAAACATAAAATATTAAGAAATGACTGAAAGAAAGACTTATTGGTTGTTGATATGGTTATAATAAAACATATTCTTGGGTGAGGAAAATTTATGAGATAAACATGTGAATTTCAGGAGGGACCACAGGCGTGGTGCAACAGCAGCAGGGAGCACGAGTAGAGCTTCTATTGCAAGTAGGTGAATCGCACCTATACTTCCTAGTTAATTCCATGATTTATTTATATTACTACTGTAAAATGTGAATTACTGAATGTATGTGTATTCAAGGTGAAAACTAGTTGTGTGAATTGCCAAATGATGAAATTATCACTGATAAAAGAAATATGAGAAGTGCGATTTGAGGCGTAAACTAGCATACATTTAGTGTATGTTAGGATCCCGGGTAAAGGGATCGCCATGATTGGACAAGCATACATTTAGTGTATGTTAGGATCCCGGGTAAGGGGATCACCATGTATTGGACTAGCATACATTTAGTGTATGTTAGGATCCCGGGTAAGGGGATCGCCACAATTGGACTAGCATACATTTAGTGTATGTTAGGATCCCGGGTAAGGGGATCTCCACGATTGGACTAGCATACATTTAGTGTATGTTAGGATCCCAGGTAAGGGGATCGCCATGATTGGACTAGCATACATTTAGTGTATGTTAGGATCCCGGGTAAGGGGATCGCCATGATTGGACTAGCATACATTTAGTGTATGTTAGGATCCCGGGTAAGGGGATCACCATGTATGGACTAGCATACATTTAGTGTATGTTAGGATCCCGGGTAAGGGGATCACCTTGCATCGACTCCTATGGGGTGATGATTATGATACCAGTGAAAGTGGTATCGGTAATGTGATAAGCAAGAATAATCATGCTTGATCTCATAAAGTTTGGAATGAAGGTTGAAAGTGGTAGAGGGAACAGTTATTGATAGTTGAATAAGGAAGAGATTCCAATAAAAAAGAGAAGGAAGAAGCGAATGAACTATGAATGCATTTTACCCTGTTGAAATTGTTAGATATTCGTGTTCTTACATTTATTGTAATATTCACCTTTCAATAATATGTATTTTGTTTCAGGATCATCACATGCACGACAAGAGTAGACTCTAGCTTAGGTTCCCTTCTTGTAATCTAGGTGCTACAAAGTATACCCTTGTATTTTGTAAACATAAAAGTATTTGTATAACTTAATTTATATAATTAATGTTTAAACTTGATTAAATGAATTTAACCCTGTAGTTTATATAACCATATTTCATGTCTATGTATTTATATTTATTTATTTTTATCCATCCATACTAATATTTGTTATATAATGTATATCATAAATATTGTGGTTGATTGGTGTGAGTATAAGTGTGGAATTGAAACCCAGGATGATTGGGTCGGGAATTAAGTTATGAGATGCGAGCTATTAGAAGTGTAAACAGATTTCATGTTAATAACTTGGGACCTTCTGGCATTGGGGGGGACTCCGTCAAAATTTCAGTAGATTTTAATACGAAGACCATGAATGTGTGTGTGTGTGTGTGTGTCTGTGTGTATACATGAAAAGAAAAAAAAATTAATTAATCTGTTTTTTGATTAGCATGAGATTGTTGTTTTTTTATCCCGGAATGGAAATGTTACAATGTTCCACCTTTTGCATTATGGTCATATTGTTTGCATTATCTTCCACCTTTTAGCCTTAAATGTTGCCACTTCCAAGTTTTATTTGACAATATATATAGCAAATGACTGTCGAAGGGGCAACTCTCAGTTTTCTTTCTCTGGTGGCATGTATTATTCGGGGAAATTAAGTACAAGAATAACAAATAATTTTATAAGGTGCAAACTAAAGAGTGGAAAATAGGGGGGGTGGTGAATATAATACGTGATTTGGCTAAATTGTCTAGGCAATTACTCGGATTCCAACTCGCCTCCTTCAATGTTAATATAAATATTAAAGGAGATAACCCCTTCTTTTTTTTCTTTTTTTTTTGCATTTTCCTCTTTTTCTGAACTGTCATCCTTCTTTTTTTCACTTTCATTATTCAGCATTTGCATGATTTTGGTGGGCTCTTTTTTTCTTTCTTTTTTCAATCCCCTCTCTCTTTTATTCCTTTTATTTTTTTAAAAAAAAAATTTATCCTTTAATATTTGCTTGATTTTAATTTTTTTCATAAATTATTTTAATTTACTTTCAATAAAGTTATTACAGTTTCAAATAAACATTCTGATATTAAGTTTGTAATTGTAATTATATAACAAAGTAAAAAATAATTAAAAGAAAATCACAGTTCTTAAATCTAGTAAAATTTAAGTCAATTCAATATATCAACGTCTTAATATTAAAAAAATATCATCTTGAATTATAATTTTTTAAAAACAAACCATGTTTTTTACTAGTTATCCAGGTTATATTTAAACATGTCAAGTCAACTTGATCACATGAAGGTAATTCGCACACATTTTAATTTTTAACCTAGGTTAGGTTAGGAGTCGGATCGAGAAATTTCAAAATTAACCTGTTGAGCAGAGTTTAATAATAATATCAAATATTTTTTTATGATATGAATATTTTTTTTATTTTTAGTTTTTTTATTGGAGGTTGTAGTGCGACTCTATAAACTAGTAGAACTATTTAACAATTTGTCAACATTGATTTATACAACCAATGACTTGTTGGCTCATCACTTGTAAATAGGATTATATCGGTTTCATAAGAAAACACTCTATAAAAACTTGTCAGTCTTTCTTCTTCTTTTTTTATCTTCATACCAAATTATAGAGAAAAAAAAACTAATTCTTATGGAAGAATTACTACACACCCTTTCACAAACTACCATGAATGACAACTTTTTTTTTTATTGTTTTTGCATTGAACTGAGGGAGAGATAGAAATGGGAGAAACATAAAAGAAAAAAACAATAGCAACTGAAGCCACATTGTCGACTCACCAGTGATACATGTTGCTCTAGGAGGAAGACCTTGCCATAATGATTCCAACGCCGCTTAGGAAAGCCATTAACGGAACTCGGAGGAAGCCTCATGTGTTGCTTAAATGTAGTGGGGCTTTCTCACACACCAGCATGTGCAATGCATACGTTATCCCTTTTTTTCTCTTCTTATTTGGTCCCTGATCAACCAATTTTAATTTGTCTCTAATTCTTTGATAACTGTAATTTTTTTTTTTCCCTAATTCTTAAATAGTTTTTCAAGTTAGTTCCATATTTAATCTCAGCCGAGCTCAATCAATGCCCAACTAGGATAAAAAAATGAGAAGAAAAATAAATGGGATAAATTGCCATACAAGGTTAGCTTATTGTAGTTGTGCCATGACCTAGATCGTAAATTTAACAAATTAAACTAGGTTAAGTAGGGTCGACACATTATGATATCGCCTCTTAGTTTCAATCCTAAAATTTTTTTTTATTTATTTTATTCTTTAGTGGTTTATTTTCTTAGAGTTGAGTCTTATCATGCAGGCAAAGGCAAAGGTTAGAAAACAACAAACTAAAATTTTTTTAGGAGCTGAATTGGGTTTGAACTAGGCAAAGTGGCCATGTTTGGTCTAACAAGTTATTTTTTTGGTAAAGTTTTGAATCTTATTGGCCTCATTTTTCTTTCTTTTTTTTTTCTCTCTTTTCATGTTTTTTTTTTCTAACCATTAGATTCATTTTTTATTTTTTTTCATACCATTTGATCTTCATAAAAATACATATTGACTTTTGCTGGGGTTAATTATTTGGGAAAGGAATGCAAGAATGAGAATTTGTTAGTTATGCTTGTACTACATGCATCACTACTATTTATATTTTCTTAATTACAATAGTTTGAAAAATAAAATTGTTAATATTGCTAATTTGAGAAAAAACTTGTCATATCAGGACCTGGATGGATTCCGGTTTCAAAATTACAACACATAGTACAAAGCTAATGTCATTAATTAGTTTATAGCCATTGAAGAAGACAAACTATTTGAGCTATCATTGGACAAGTTGCACATGTGTTGATGGAGATGTACGTCCAAGCAATTCAAGTGAAAGCAATCAAAGATGAAGACTGTATGTGTGTGAACGATTTGGTAAACCAATATTTTATCTATATTATTGTCTGGTTATTTAAATTGTGGGGTGTAAATTAATTTAAATGATTTATCATTTAATCAATAATAAATACGATTTTGTCATACTTGACTAAAACCGTGATGTATTCATCTCACTTCATGAGACATAATCACTATTTAGGTAGTTTCAGTACTTTAATGTTGATTTTTAAAATAATTTTTTAATATCATAACATCAAAATAATTTAGAAATTAAAACAAAAAAAAATAATTTTTCTCAAAAATATAGCCTCACAATAAAACAAACCGACTATTAATCAATTAGCATTTGTTTTAACATGCATCATTCATCACCACCACCACCAAGATATTACAAACAATGAGACAATGCTGTGCTTTTTTAACTATATTTCCCTTGATTGCTTCTAGTTTGTGCTATATTGTCTTTTACCATATATATATAATCACAAAAATACAGAAAAGAAAGGCAAACCATAGCTTCCTGTGGATGTTGTGTGTTAGATTTGTGTGCAATTTGGGATTTTGTTATTTAGAGTTGTGAAAGGGCAACCCTTCATTGCTTAGCTTTGCGTCTTTTGAACACATATATAAAAAC
>Ga0325403_1006267_pt1 | contig 11303 bp, 6 predicted proteins | sample PopdelMetagenome_19_FD_205665 | JGI IMG/M metagenome (GOLD analysis project Ga0325403, IMG submission 205665) | Populus deltoides microbial communities from Bellville, Georgia, United States - Xylem-PdKOR-R4 | ecosystem: Host-associated > Plants > Phyllosphere > Stem > Wood/Secondary xylem...
TAAAGCTTTTAATAAAAGTTCTTTTTGATAAGGAGGTTCTTATCTTATTAGGTTAAAACCTATTCTACTAAGATATAAGTTTGTAATCCTTAATATTCGAACAAACAAAATAATTTTTGTTATTTTTTTAATGTAGACTAAATTCTCATGGATTTCATAAACTAGTTATTAAATCTAAAAATACATGCAAATATATCAACAAATCTATTTTCTTGAATTTTTGTATTTAAAGATGCTAAATCACGCCTTGCATTTTTTTATTTTTATTATTGATGCAAATATGATTTATATTTTTATTTTTGAGAGACTTGACCATATGCAATTTAAAATAAAATTGTATTTTTGAAAGAATTTTTTTATGTTTTTTTTTATGGAAAGAAACTGATTTACGTAATACCGAAAAAACACTTCACGTGTATATCACACTTTCAAATATTAAATATATGAGGGTAAAAAATATGAGAAACTCAAAATTAATGGCAAGATGATCTTCCAAAAAAAATTGAAAATTTATTTAATTTAAATTAAGACCATGTTTAACAAAACAAAAAAAAAAAACATTTTAAAATCAAACTATTTTAATCAGGATATTATCTCAAGTCAAATTATTGTGTATCAACTCAAGACCAAGCAAAACTAATAATTCATACATCAACATTTAATATCAATAAAGCAATCACAACCTAAAAAAAAAAAATAAACCCATAATTCAACACAAATAATTAACTTATTTCAAAATATAAACACAAATCAAACTAAATTATTAGTGTCTAGAAAATTCAAATATTATACAAAATAATATGCATTTGTTCCTAAAATTTCATAATTTTAGTAATATATTAACAAAAAAAAAAAATTAATTTGAGGTTATAGAGAAAATTGTCATTAGATTTGTTCGGCTACGACCCTCGCGTGGCTTTGGGTCGTGGAGAACTTGGCAAATTTTTGGCAAATAGAGCCATTGATTTAACATGGCATGCGCGCTGCATTTTCAAAAATATAAAATGCTGATTTTTTAAACAAATTCAAAATTTTAAAAATACTTTTGTTTTCGCGAAAAAACAAACACTCTCTCTGTCTCTCGCTCGATTGTTCACAAACAAAATGAACTGCTCTTCTTCTTCTTCTTCTTCTAATATTCTTACAAGGTAAAAGCTGTTACCTTCGAATTTTCCCACAATTTTCGTTTCTTTATCTGCAGGTTTTCCATTTTTTTGTTGAATTTCTACTTCTCAAGCTTTCTCCAATTCGACTGATTTTGTTAATCGCTGCGGTTGCTTAACATGGAGAACCTCTTCAATCGTGCCCTTACAGTTAGGGTTTCGCTCCACAAAATCTAAGTCCTCTCCCCGAAGACTCCACGTCGCTCATCATCTTCTTCTTCTTCTTCCTCCGGTATTTGACTACATCGTTTCTCTTTGCAGCTTCCTATTTTCTGCAAGCTCTTAAATTCACTACGACTAAACTCAAATCAACTCCTTTTGTTTCATTTTTTTTTAAAGTGAAAATTTATGTTTCTTCAGCTCATTTCAATTACAGTTTTGGTTACTTCACTTGAAGCAAAAAAATTAATTAACAATAAGGAATTACTTGTAAAATTAAGCCTCGTGTAGTAATAATTAATTAATTACAAGAAATGCTTAAACTATAATGAGAAATTGTTAACGAAAAATAATTTATTTTCATTGGATTCACGCTCCATTCAGATCCACTCTTGGTAAAGGCTGCAAAAGGAGAACCAGTAAGTAGACCTCCAGCGTGGATGATGCGTCAAGCAGGAAGGTATATGGCTGTCTACAGAAAGCTTGCTGAGAAATATACATCCTTCAGGGAGAGGTCAGAGACAACTGATCTCATTGTGGAAATTTCTTTGCAGCCTTGGGAAGCTTTTCATCCTGATGGTGTTATTATTTTCTCTGACATACTTACGCCACTACCTGCATTTGGTGTCCCATTTGACATAGAAGAAGTGAGGGGTCCTGTTATTCAATCTCCAATTCGTTCTGAAGAAGGCTTGAAGGCTTTGCATCCGATTGAATTAGAGAAACTTCAGTTTGTGGGAGACTCACTTAGGATATTGTGCCGTGAGGTATTTTTTTTTTTCAGAATATGTATTCTGTAAAAAATCTCAGCTCAGTGTTTTTTTTTCTTTTCTTACGGGGAAAAATGGATCATATCAACTTGCTTCTCTAGATCCTATTTATGTCCTATGTAGGTTGAGGGGCATGCTGCAGTTCTGGGTTTTGTTGGAGCACCTTGGACAGTAGCTACATATATAGTGGAAGAGCGTACAACTCGTACATATACAACCATAAAGAGTATGTGCCATACAGCACCACAAGTGTTAAGGGCTCTCCTCTCACATCTGACGAAGGCGATTTCTGACTACATTGTTTTTCAAGTGGAGTCTCGGGCTCATTGCATACAAATATTTGACTCGTGGGGTGGACAGCTACCTCCTGACATGTGGGATTGTTGGTCAAAGCCATATATTGAAGAGGTCAGTAGGATTTGATTCTATTAATTTAGTTGACATTATTTTTTTGTTGTTTAATCAAACTATTGAAGAGGTCATTAGGATTTAATTCTATTAATTTAGTTGGCAATGTTTTTTACGTTTAATCAAACTAGTGATGAATCATATTCTCTGTTTTAGCCATTACATCAACTCTAAATTGGACAACATGTCTTCTCAACTTGATGAAAGATAGTGCAGCAATCTCAAAATTATTTTCAGTACTGCCTTGTCCTTTTCTTTTGACCGAAAAATCGCTATACTGTATGCTTTATGCATATATAAAGTTACTGGAAATGCTTTAGGAATATCTCCTGAATTGATCTGAATCTTTTGATTATGTAGCCTTTCTGAAATTGCAGATAGTCAGTACCGTGAGGAGTAAATGCCCTAAAACACCACTGGTTCTTTACATTAATGGAAATGGTGGCCTTCTAGAGCGTATGAAGGGAACTGGTGTTGACGTGATTGGGCTTGACTAGACTGTGGATATGGCAGGTGGAAGGAAGCGTTTGGGGAGCGGGATCAGTGTGCAGGGAAACGTGGACCCTGCTTACTTATTTTCACCTCTTCTTGAGTTGACTGATGAAATTCAAAGGTTTGTCATATGAGTTAAATATCTGATACTCATTCTCTCCAATTTAATCTTTACCCTTGCTGCCCATACTTGTGGTTTCAGTTCAGAGCCAAGGCTTACTTGTTTGTTATCTGTTGCCTAAAGTCATTCCGGTTGAACCTCCACTACTCAATTACTTTAGATTGAGTCTTCATGTACAGTTCATGGAAAGTTGTCTTGAGTGAATTTATTGTTCCTTGAATTGAGTTTATTGAAAGTTTTCCTCCTTTTGATATACTTCCTGACATTTACTTGTATTTGTAATTATGGATTACTTGAATTAGCTTCTTTACAAATGGTTGCATACTAGTGTGTCAGCAAAATGCAATTGATGATTGCTAACTCAAGAGCAAGGTGTTCTACTACATCCAAACCATTCTTCAGATGCCTTTCAAGGCACTATGATCATATAGCTCAGATTGATACATGATGTGAGAGAAAACATTGGCAAAACATTACTCCCATTTTATGCTCATAAATTGCTTTGGCTCATGAATCTTGCGTTTCATTGTGCTTAACTATGACTTGGGTTTCCAATTTATTAATTGGATTCCTTTTATTTGTTCACCTTTTGCAGAGTTGTGAGATGTGCTGGGCCGAGGGGACATATTCTTAATCTTGGACATGGTGTTCTTGTTGGTACACCAGAAGAAGCTGTTGCACACTTTTTTGAAGTTGCTAGAAGCTTGTAGTTTAGTACACCTCAAAGTCACGTGGTGGAAGAACCAAAATTGGTAGTTTGAGGAGTGGTGTCAGAAATTTTGTTTTATAATTTGGTTCTTCATTTCGAGCTAAACACCTTATTCCTGCATTTTGACTGTTTAATCTCATTTTAGCCTACATGATTATGGTGCTGATTAGATCTGTGAGGCTTTGTACATGTTTGTGCCAGAGCTAAATAGTTATGTTCAATTTTTTCTGTAATCAATATGTTGAAGATGGTTCAATAAATCTTTTATTCATTTTTGATTAGATCTGCTTATTGAATACTAAAGATACTTGGTGTCGGTGATGGCCTGGTTAATTTCCAAGATGCAAATTAATTTTGTCTTATGTGATTGCTTTGCTTTGCCTTAGCTATTCTTTAAAAATGGTATTCTTCTATTTACAACATAGATATTTGGATGCCCAAGCGTGGTACTGTGTGACTTGTCAGATACTGTCAATTTCAAATTCATTTTCTGGAATCTTATCTGAATCTGGATGAACAAGACATCACTAACTCACTCATTCAATGACCGCTTGAACATAGAAGTCATTGTTATTGAATAGTTGTGAGTTTAGTTTCAGATGCAAATCAATGATATCATTGTTATAGTTACTATAATTGTTATTTTGTTGGAGTAGATGATAGGTCTTGTTGCTCTGGCACATTTTCTCGCTCTCTGTAACAGAGATGCGGCTGTCCATGGATGGAAAGAGAGTGGAGGATGTTGAGATCAGATGCATGGGTGCAACACTTAGCAATGCATTCAGATGTGACTCCCTTGTAAGATAACCTTTGCTGTGCATCCTTTTCTGTTATTGACATGTTTGTTTCATTGTAATGAGATAGTCTTGAGATCCTGTTTTACAATTTGAGGTCCTTTATTCTCTGCATACATAAATCATGGGATAGTCAAGGTACTAGCCGTCCCCCCATCCTAAATCTTACTTCAAAGCTTATAAATTTATTGTTTTCTTTCATCCTGCTCTAGTTTCATGTTTTCCCCTGCTAATTTCTGATTTTTCATTCTACTAGCATTATTATCTGGATTCAATGGATATTTTTCGTATTTCTTCAACATATCATGCAGTGGAACCAACTCTGATAATGGTTTTTGCGGTACAAATGAACCCTGTTTGAACTGTGGAACAGGTATAACTTTTAATTCTGCTGATTCATATATAATTGTTTTCGAGCAAGTGCTAAGTTCATATGTTAGATTGGATCAACCATGCAAGTTTCCTAATAAATGTTTTTCATGGTAGGTTCTAAGGCCTAAGAGCCTTAGCTTAAAGATTTTAATGCATCTATTTATGATGCTCTGATGTGTCACTCCAAACTTAAATTTCTTGCGCTTTGAGAATTCTGCTAGGCCTTGTTTTGGCAAATATGTTTTGAAGAATTACATTTGTGACCTTACTTCAAATTTTGTAGATTGTCAAAACTTCAGAAATGAGAACCAGGTGTTAAGTTTATGCTGTAATTTCCTGTCAATTGTAATGTATTTCATGTTGACATTTTCTTTAAAGCGTGTCTGCGAGTTATTTCTGCAATTATTTTAAGTTTATGCACTTCCATTTCTTATTTTCAATGTCTCATTTACATGCATTTGGTAGTTCTACTCCCTTCTTTTGATTTTTTTGTAGGGGAGCTGGTGAGGGCAGGAGGTGTTGAACTAGTTTTTGCTCTGTGAATTTTGCTCCTAGTTAATTTGACTTTCAAAAGAAAACGGGAAGAGGTCTAGCAAGCTGTAGCTAAACATGGAAAATAACAAAAATACATCATCTGTTCTGTACTTAATATGTGATGATTTTAACTTCAAACATGGTTTTGACTTCAATTTCTTGAGATGTTTTTATAATCTTGAGTATGCATCTTTGCGTGCATGTTCTGATTACACTTGCTTCTTTCTTAAGGCAGCGATTTATAAGTATCTATTTTATTATGACTTTAACTCTTCTGTTAATCTCAGATCTTCGAAATCTGGGTCATATTAGGGGTACTCTTCTAATAGTATGCGTAAAATGAGATAGGATATACTAATTTTGAGGTAGGGCCTGTTAGATTATGTCCAACACTTGGAATTTGATAAATACTACCATCCTTCATCGAAACAATCAATCTATCCTTCAGTGGCATCTGAGAGTTTTCCTCGCAAAGATAAATTTCACTAGCAGTATGGAATATTTCCAGAAGTATGAAAGACTTTGTCATTCTTGTCTTTGTGAACCTCATAACTGTTGTATATATTGTTGTTGTTATTATTATTAAGGGTTCTTCTAATGAAGGAGAGATGGGTGAGCATGGGTTTTGAAACAGCTTTCATGAGTCGGCTCCTCTAGCCCTTTCATTGCATCTTATGTGCATTTTGTTCCTGCATATGAACGTGTTTACTACATGCTACTTTCACAGTCTGGATTCCCGGAGAAGGTTTTGGGTGCATTCATCTTTATCTGGGTGTTTCCATAAATTCATCTGCTTGTATTATTTTGGAAAGTGGAGCCAGGGGATTGCTGTTAGCCATACTTATGTAATGCAGTGCAGGGTGCTGTTTAAAAGTGTTTTCCAATTGAAAATTTATCAGAATGATGTTTTTTTTTAGATTTGTTTTTTATTTTTGACACCACATCAAAACTATTGAAATTTGATGCTTTTTAAAGCCAAAAAGCAATTTGAAAAGCAGAAGCTAACACAATACCAAACAGGCACTAATAAAATTGATTTCATGCTTAAGCTTATGTTTTTCAGCAATGGATTTTAGAGGATGTAGCTGAGTGTTATTCACTTCATTCTGCAGCCAAACAAAGCTTAAGTTTAAGCTACTCAAAGGCATCGTCTCATTGTAGCCAGAGCTCTGCTAGCCAGCGATCCTCCCTGATGCCCTTTGTTTTATTTATCTATTTGTGTGTTGGGGTTGGGGTTGGGGTGGGATTTATGATAATTCTGTAGCTAGGAAATCCTGGTTAATTTTTCAGAGAGTTCGTTGTATGAACCTTCTCTATCATTCAAGTACCTGTAAAATGGTTTTATTTCTCATTATGAATGCAGGGAGGTAGTGCCGTTTTGCAGCCATATATAGATGATTGGGACATTGGACCGCATTAGCGACAATATATATGGATTAATTATGCCCAGAAGAAATAACTTTATGCTCTGGCAAGTAATTGTGATAGTTAATTTGATCAGCAGCTGGTGTCTAACATTATTAGAGTCTATGCCACAGTTTAAATTTGCTAAACTTTTTCTTCAACAATTTATGCTATTGTTTTAAAAGGGAAGCTGACATGTTTAAAATTGTTTACTAGCACTGAGTAAAATTTAATGAAGATCACTTGTCGACTTGTAGCAGTTCTTAGAAAAGATGATGACCTAGTCCCTTTACCTCTCTATATGTCCCAACTCTTGTGCAATTCATCCAGTCTCTAATCATTCTTACCAGTCGTTTCTTTTATTATTTTGCAGAAATCAAATGGTGAATGGATTCAAGGCTCTGCAGATGATGGGCCAAAAGCTCCACTATTGTAAGTTTGATAGCAGACAGCAGGATTATCTTTCTCGTAAAAGTTTTGAGCTGTATTTAAAGCAGTGGAATCTCGAACCTTTGAGCCAATAATACTACTTTAAAGTGTTTGTTCAAATTTGTTTCCTTAACATGGACAAAACTGTTAATATCTCACTGATATTTCTTGATATCTCTTTCCATGTCAAAAGCATGGTTGACAATGGTATTATAATTCTGCTTATGTTGCAGCCGCCATTCCCATCAACTCCATCAGACCACAATTGGCCACATACGTCTTACCTTGCATGTATCTCTCTCTTTCTACCGCCACATAAGACAAATGAATCGTACGGCTTTCTTTATCAAGCCCTCCCAACTTTAAATCTTTCCACATTTTCATTGATGACCTTTTCGAGTACCTCCTTATTTCTTTTTTATTTGGTTTTTTGCGCAGAAAATGGTGGAGATCCTGATTTTGCCTTGAGAATGTGAATGAAACATGGACAAACACGCATTTTATTTGTTTTCTTTTCCTTGTCGGCACAGTGACAGGTCGAGTGAATAGTGGGTCTTGATGAACTTAATCCTGGAATGATACACATGTATCGCCGAACGTTTTGTTGAAATGGAGAGAGACAGGGAGGCGGCTTTCCTTTCATGGCCCTCCAAAGCAGTACTTTGAAAGTTCTCCTCTTCATTTCTTTTTCCTTTTGAATTATATAGGACCAGGGAAGCTACGAACGAGATGATGACGAACATTGAGTCCCGAGATCGGGATTTTTGAAACATATACCCTCAATTTCCGCATGCCCCTCGGCCTTAAATTCTCGAAGGTGGCCGCCGAAGTATTTGAATTTCTGGGAAAATAATCTGAGCACACGCATGCCATTCCCTTCAATCCGAGGTCATGGATTACAGGCTGAATTATATGAAGGAAGGAAAAGTTCTGGGTCGAAATTAAAACTTATCAATTAATTATGAAATGGGCAAGCATGCGTTTAGCATTGTTGTCTTGTCTGGAGGTAAGATCACTATCAGACGATGAACACAAATCACAAGCACGTTCGAAGATATTGCATTTAATATTCCATGATCGAGACTGCAGTGTCATTCTTCACCGAACAAATTGATAGCCCAGTTGCGTGGTTTTGTTTCTTGTGCGTCGGTGATTAGAGCATTTCCCACTGTATCAAAGCACCGGATCGCATCTGCACGAATCTGGTGTTTCTCACCCCAACTCAAGTGCAAGAACAGAACTCAACTAGCTTTTAATTCATTTAAGTAAACTCGTGAAATGGATTTAATTAACCAGAAGTAGATTCTCTGGCAACTTAGTTTGATGGTGTAGTCCTTGAGGCCACCAGCATGGCATCTGAAAAATTGCTTCGTTTGAAGTATTTTTGGGAGTATGTTAATGTTTATTTTTTAAAATGATTTTTTATTTGGAAAAATATTAAAATAATATATTTTTTTGAATTTATTTTTAATATAATATATTAAAAAGATTTAAAAATAATAATAATAAAAATTAATTTGAAGTAAAAAAAATGTTTTTAAATTTTAACAAAATAGACTGAAACAAACTCCTAAAAGGTAGTTTTGATTTTCAACCCGCATTCCAATTAAGGGTTCGTATAAATTGGATTAGAAATACAAATCGGGTCAGGTGAACGTCGCAGAATTCCTATTAAGAGGTGCGTACGAGCTCTTTTCGGCCATATTTTCGATTCGAGTTTGGCATTAGTGTTTTAATTTCTTTACCAAGGCATACGTGCACATGCATGCAAGGAGTACTTTCACGCAAGTACTACTTACAAGGTAGACACAATAGAAAATGAATCCCGAATTGAGGCTTTCACAATATATCAACCCTCGCCTTTATTGACATAAGAATTTAAGATGTTTTTATAAATAAAAGTAATTAAATGCATATATGTTTGTGAAAATACTTTTTTTGCAAAAATAAAAATGTATATAAATCACCAAACATAAACTAGACTAAAAAGATCTCACCAGTAACCTAAGCTAACCTTGAATAATTTTTTTTTTTACTTTATCATCAAAAAATAAAAAGGTATTTTTATCATTTTCCAGATATATAATGAGATGGAAAGAATGTATAAATAACAAACAAACAGGGATGAAAATACATATTCATGATTCAGGTTTTATAATATTCATATCTAAAATTAAACCCATAATAAATATTTAAATTCAACTCGTACTTGACTAGGTATGGATTTTTATATTCAAACTTGATAGGATTGGATTTCTAGTAACCATCAAGCAACCATAACCTATAACTTGAACCTAAATACTATAATTTACAACTATTTAGTATAAAATTAGTTTGGTTTATATTTAATTTTTTCAAACTTTAAGATTACTTATTTATTTATTTATTCAGGTTAGGTCGGGTAAATCAATATCTATACCCAACCCGTAACTTGACATTTTATCCTTAATTTTTACCCAAATCTAACTTGGTCAAAACATTTCCTTACTTAACAAATAACCATTTCTATCTAAAAAAAGTAATAGATGCGTTCTTAAAATAGTTTTATATCATTTCTCTAACATATTTTTTTAAATAAAAACCTTTCCATTTAAAATTTATACAAATTCATTCTATTGTTGTGTTGAAATTTAATTTAATTTAATTTAATTAAATCAAAACTGAGAATAGTAGATTGAATTTGTGATCATTTGACCATTAAAATAATAAAATCATATTAAATAATTATTTAAATTCAAAATGTTAAATTATTAGGTGAGGTATTGTTAAACTATTAGGTGAGGCATTTGAAAGGAATTTATATTAATTAAAATTAATTGGATTATAAAGAAAGGTGGAATAAGTCTTTTCCTTTTCTTTTTCTGAATATAAAAATCTTACTTTTACTCATGTTCTATTCTTCAAAACAGTTCAAATTCAAAATTTCATAGTCTTTTTTAATTCTTTTTCTTGTTGTTTTCGTGTTAGGAAACCTATGATTAGGACATGAAGATTTTATATTCTAATGTAATTGATTAGCACATAAAGTCTAACATGGGAAAATTATAAATTTTCCTAAATTTAATTATTAGCATAGATTAGAGCCCTTTGTAAGTTATCCTAGTGGACTCTAGGTAGGATAATGGCATGGCAGCTCTGCCTATAAGTTTCATGCATTTCTGAAAGCCTACACGTTTTTTCCCTAAATTTTAAGGGCTAAAAACGCAAAGTTTTCTTGATCATGGATGTAAGAATATAAAGTGTAAATTGGTTTGGATATAATGGGATCCATCTCTGGCTTTCTCGACTCCTAGCAGTTAACATAGCATTCACTCACAGATGTAGGTACAATAATCTCACCTAAATATGAATTCTTTCCACATTGAGCATTGTTCTTTCTTAAACAAAGAACTCCTAATCACTTGGGATCTTAACTCATACTGTTCATTGTTCTAGTGGGTATAGGATGCCATGATCAGGGCCTTTTGACCTAGAAATTAGCCTAGGAGTTCGAGTTTTGCTTACTGTCATTTTTTTTTACACATATTAACTTGACTCTAAGGTAAAGATGTGTGAGGGAGTGGCATGGTGTGCACTGTTGAAGATATAAAAATCTGTCTTTCAGTTTCACATTATTACAACTCTAGGCTTGAAGTGTTCTGTGATGGTCGTCATAAGAGCTCCAATATGTGCGGTTAAACTAGGCGGCAAAGAGATCAACAAAAGCTACAGTAATTTATACAAGACTAAAACCTATGCATTGGTTTTTAAATCCTTCTAAAATCTCATTGAATTGAAGCTTGAAGAAGGAAATAGCAAGGTAAAGTGAGGTTATTGTTTCAGAACAGAAAAGATAAAAACAGAGTACAGAAAATAGAGATATTTTCTTGTACTTTTTATTTTGAAACGTACATAAATTCATTCTAAAACTGTTTTAGAGATAAATTTATTTTATATTTTTATTTTTGT
>Ga0325403_1006268_pt1 | contig 11303 bp, 11 predicted proteins | sample PopdelMetagenome_19_FD_205665 | JGI IMG/M metagenome (GOLD analysis project Ga0325403, IMG submission 205665) | Populus deltoides microbial communities from Bellville, Georgia, United States - Xylem-PdKOR-R4 | ecosystem: Host-associated > Plants > Phyllosphere > Stem > Wood/Secondary xylem...
AACGAGATGCGTGATCAATAATACGATGAAACGGCCATCCTTAACATCATGTGCACATGTTCTCATCTCTTGGTCAAATAACTATACAAGTGCTCATCTACTGCAACATGGTATGACTGGAAAGTGAGGCTCAATAATCTATCAACCATGCTTTTTTTTTTTTTTATGAGACACCTGGCTAGAGACCCGGACCCGTCCTCATTTCTCTTGCGAGTCTGTGACAGGTGAAAGTCTCTCTTCTAAGCCTTCAAGCAGATCATGGTATTCGGAAAATGCAGGGTGCGACTGGAGAACAAATCAATAAGGCAGGGTGAGACTCCATAAAAACAACATTATTGTTTTCATTAATCAGCAATGCTCTAAAAGATAGTTACCTGAAGGGTGACGCTATATGCTTTCCACAACCTCATATCACGCTGGAAAAGATCAAAAAGAACCTATTGAAAAGCATCACACAATGAATTAGCTTGGACAGCAAGCCACGTGCCAAACTTGGCATCAGACCGCATGGGTTTCTGTGCACCTGCTTATTTAATGAAATTACAAGTGGCAGCTATGCCTCTCTACATGTGCAGTTATTGGTGGGGGGGAGGGAGGGAGGGAGGTTGAGGAAAGGGCAATCAAGTTACAAGAACAAGGCCTAGATGAAACAATCTTAACAGATATCATGAGCTTGTGCATAAAGAGCAAATAATTGGCAACAGCTTAACCCGGTCAATCGAACGCAAAAATGCCCCGCTAGTGCAGTAATGCGTCTCATCAGTTCTGTAATTAATTATAAGTACCGCATCACAAGAAAGGAAGTTCAAAACTTCCAACGCACAACTAGGATTACAAAGATATTGTACCCCAGAAAGAGAAGTTATAAGCTTCAAGCATAAACCACACAAATCAGACCTCAAAGAAGTTTGCAGAGTTAAAGGATTCGCCTAAAGATGGAAGGAAAGACAAACAATACAGAGCAAGCTGGCATACTCATGAGACTACAATAAATGCCAATGTACTATACATAAATAAAGCTGATTATACCTCAGTCCGTCTTAGGAGTGTGGCAAGAACAACTATCCATTCCTTGAACTTGACGGAACACATATGAGCCAATAGAAACTCCGCATCCAACCGGCTTTGCAATGTACCCATTTGAAGCTGGAAACATACAATAAAGGTTCTGAGGATTAAATAAAACGCAAAGAAAATTTTCAAGTAATAATGATCAAAATATTGACTATGGCTTGGTATTGCTTCAGGCAATATAGAAAATATGATAATGATATCACAACTGGTGTAAGATATGTGATGTCTCCTTAGTACATGCACAAGAATTTTGATTTCAAATATTTTGTTACAAGCTAAGAATATTGTGATTAAAACAAAGAATACCACTGGTATACCACAAAATGGCCCTAAAAAGTTATTTAACCTTACACATAAAATGAGCAACAAGGCAAGAGGTTATATAGGAGTCCCAGTATGCCATTTCTAATTTTTTTCCCCCAGAAAGAAGAGATGAGAGAAAGAGAAAGTCATGCTATGCAGTCTATATGCAGCTAGTCTAAAAGAAAGAAAGTTGAGCAGTGAAGAATTTTAAATTGTTCACCTTCTGCCCAATTAGTTCCAGTCCTGATGCAAAATTCTCTAAGCGAGCACTACCGTATCTTTCTCGTTGAAGGTATTCCTGCAATTAATTCACCATCTCAAATACTGTACAAAAAGCAGATCATCCTTCAAGAAAACTGTCGGTTTTGCTTACCACTAAATCAAACTGGGTGCCTTTTACAAAAGCCACAAGCTTCGAAAGCTCTTTCCCTGACATCAAATAACTAGCATGGCTTTCTAAAATGTTCTTCACAGAAGCAACATGAGCACTTTGCTCTTTGAAGGAAGTACTGCTCCAAAGAAAAGGCACCTGATTAATTAGTAACTTTTGGAAACTATTGCAAGGGTCTGAGAAATGCAAACGAGAACAAGGTGAATATATCAACCTCTTGTCCAATGATGGCTTCTTGTAACTGGAACGGAAAAGAAAATAACCCAAAAATCTGGGAGATAGTCTATCTGAATCAGGTGGTGTCTGGTCATATTCCTTTCCAGACCTGAGCAGGAAGCGCACCTGATAATGACAGAAAAAACAAAAGGAAATAAATGTACTAGTTTAGGTAACATATGTTGAAGAATAATCATGCCCAGAGTAATACCAGTTCTCCAGCAAGCTCATATAAAGATTCATCGAGGGTTGCCTGCATAAGGTTGGTAAACCTTGTCAAAGATGTAACATAGAGAAAACCAAAAAGAAAGAGGAAAAAGTAGCTACTGTAAACTACTAGCATTTGCCTACCTGCAATAACCGTAAAGCACAGTATTGGCTGACTGCGGGACCTTCAAGTTTCGCAATCACCTGTAACATTTGCAAAAAGAAATGACTTAATCAAACACAATTTTGACTACAATGCATTTGTTACTAATTTGCATACATAAAAAGCAGAATGCAGCTCTTGAATCTCATTCATAAAATTATGGCCTCTTGAGAATGGATAAGCTTCTTTTTTTCCTTTTAATATCATGGTGACTCTCGTGAAAAGATTAGAATACCTGTCTTCCCAACCATCACAATCCCTCAGTAAATAAACACATGATATTTTAAGAATACAACCATTCAGTTAAAACAATTTAAAAGCATTGAGCATTACCACTGAGTAATGCTAGGGATACTAACACTTTTTACAAACATACATAGCTTCCATGATACAGGAAAGGATTTAAATCACAGTGGTGTGAGTTTAAGCATTTAATGATATACTTGCTATTACAGAATTAATCAAATTAATATAGCACGGTTAGAACCTACCATCAACCACCACATTATTTGGTAAAAAGAATATGTTTGCAAAAGTTCTAGTATCTCTAGTATTATTCATCACCATAAAAAAAAAACCATATCTAATTAAAAAATACAACTGTATGTGTTGTTTAAAAGTGACAGCATAGAACTATACTTAAGTTTACAGTCAGTTGATCAGAATTTGTCTTTCTTGGCTAAAACTTGAAATGAGAAGAGGAAAGAAAATGAAATAAAAAATTCTTATATTCAAGAGCTATGCATAAAAAAAATTAAATAATGATAGCAAAAAAAGGACTTAACAACAATAAATGTTCAAAAGAGAAAACAGCAATTCTTACAAGTATATAGCAAGCTGCAGTGCGGTACCATCTCTGTTGGAAGCATTCTTCAAACAACCTTAAACATACAAACAATGAAAAAAGTACTAATATAAAAAAGTACCAGTATTGTCTGCCCCAAAGCAAAATAGGGTAAAACAAGAGAGAGAAACCCATCATTTTAACTTTCAAACTCATGAATGAAACTAAAAAAGCTATCAAGATTGCAATTTCTCCCAGGCTGATGGGGTAAAATGGGAGGAATCCTTATTTCTACACTTACCATGCACTAACATCAAAAGTCAAAACATTTAGCTCCCCTATTTTCATAACTTTATAATGTGAAGAAATAATAATGTGTGATAGTAACCCAATGAATAGCCTGATTGGTAGCGGAAGGGCTAAACCTTTCCCTGAATGAGAACGTTGCTCTTCCCTAATCATATCAAATAATCAACAAAGAATAACGTGTAGCAAATGAAGAATGAAAGGATGCGGTAAACATGAAGGCATGATGGTGTTAGAACAATATTAGGAAATAAATTATCTTTTCTTGCCAAGGCCAAACTATGCGCTAAAAAGGGCAGAGACCTTGCATGCAAATACCTAACCATGTCTATCTAGTACCTACAATACTGTCCAAAATCTAGAAGAAAGCAACAACAGAAAAAAAGGACTTCAAAGCCACACTTCAAATACTGGTGAATGTGTAAATACTAGCCTTCTTCAATGCACAATGTTCCTGTCTAAGTATCTTTGAGAATTACCATACAAAAGTAAGGTAAAACTCAAAAAAGGCATCTCTTTAAGGAGCAGAAGTATTACTCTGTTGATCTTCCAGCAGCAGAAAATAAATCTGCCCAGTGTCGACCATCAGTTTTTCTTGCAACACTCACAACTACATCAAAATACTCGGAGAAATTTCTGATCAAATCACAAGTCTTCTCCAAAAGAGAGCGGTTGCCAGCATGTTTAGGGACTGATATCTGGTTCTTGTTTGCATTTTGCCTGCAAGGAAGTAATTTAAATTAGAAAGTCAATAACAGAGTTCATACTGATTGTTTAAATCAAAACATATAGACATATTGCATATTTCAGTAATATCTGATTTCCAGATAACAATTCTAAGTATTGATCTTCTAATTATCATACATGACATGATTCAATCTCTCTTCACGAAATACACATACCTTGAAATCTCTGCATCAAATACAGTAAAAAGAAGCCACTCCAGGCAATGGGAAAAGTGAGGCTTTTCTGCAGATAATTGTGCTAACCGTAAAGCCTCCTCTTTTTTGTCCCTCTGGCAGACAGAGAAACAGAAGGAATTAGTAAAGTAAGCCTTAAAGCTAGCAAGGAACATGAGCATTCAGCTTCAGCAACTGATTTGTTTCAAAACAGGACCAGCATTTTTTTAGATTGGAAAAAGCATTTTATTTGCTCACGTTATCAATGAGCAGTGAATCTGTGATATCTAAAACTTTTCACATGAAAAAAATACACTTTCATCCTCAGGGCCAATTTATTTCTATCTCCAAAGTGAAAGTAACACTGCAGAAGTAAAGTACTGACAGCCAAAACCAGAGAAGTATCCAGATGCTGGCTTGACAATTGCCCACCTCACAGCCTAACTGCTTAGTTGATTGACAAAAGCTCATGTCATATAAATTGATGATTCATAGACAGAAATTATGTTTCACATGAACCGAAGCAAACTTCTTATTTCTAGGGGGTAATGATTACCCCCCCAATTGGTGTTTTTGGAGGGTAAAATTTAACCTCAAAGCAATATTTTCTGTCTCCTTTTTGTCTCAAAATACACACCAAATAAATTTTTTATCTCTCTCACCAACCATTACTGATAATTTAACTATGTTCTCTCTCTTTCTAACACGCTAAACATCCTGCAAAACTAACTTTTACGTCCTTAAAAATTACTCTTTTAATAATTCACCCCCCTTTTTTAACCTAGTACTAAACGCCACCCAAGTAAAAATCATAAGGTAAAGAAAAGAGAAGTAGCAATAAAAGAGTAAAAATGTAGTGATACCTGAAGAAGGTGTCTGAGTAAGCAATGCAATATAGTTTGAGCTTGAGAAGATGGCTCAAAACATGGAAATTCAGTGCAAGCTGAAAAGGACATTCTCTGGGAGACACAAACAACAACCCCGGCATTTGGAAGAAGCCCTAGAGGATACGCTTCACGATCAAATTCCAGCTCTGGATCCAACTAAAAAATATATCATAAAATGTCAATTTAGGCCTATTCAGGATACAGCAATCAAGAACCAGAGTCGAATCACTGAAAACCAAAAGGACTGTTAATATATATACATACACACAAACACGACTGACATAGATGGATCGAATACAAAACAAGCTAAATCAAATACATGTAGCATCAAATAATGAAAGACAGAAAAGGATATAGATTCCTTATAAATAAAGACAAATAACCATAATTCTAATATTGCAGTCAAACCAGAATTTGAAGAAAGCCAAGTCCATTATACTGACTAACTCAATCAAAGCTAATCTACAGTGCTTAAAATTTAACTTGAGGATTACACCAGCAAGTTCCTTTTTCTATCTATTCAACTTAGAAATTTTGCAACAAAAAAGAAATGAATTTGCATCTAGTAAACAAAATTCACAGGTCCCGTTCCATTTGCCAAATACCACAGTATAGAGAGCCTTGATGTTACTGATTACATACATACCTGCAAAAAGTCTTCCTGCATAAAAGGATCAGCACCTGGAGATGGATACCAAACCTGTAAAAGAAAGCTTCCAATAAGATCTACAGGTGAGTACAGTAGACAAACACTAGAGGTGGCCAATAATAGAAGCTAATTATAGCTAGTAGTACATGAAAATAGATTATAGAGTTTAGCACTAAATTACTTGCATGCCTCGGTGGCCATAATCCAGCCAAGAGACTTCCTCAATTAGACTTGTCTTCTCCTCTGATTGACCACATGTAACCCAAAATAATTCAACAGAGTCGGTGAGCTCTCTCTCACGTCCATCATCCAAATCCAAAAGCGAAAGTTCCCCATTTGTTCTCAATATCAAACATCTAGTAAAGTGGGCAGCCATTCAGAGACAATTGGTACACAAAAAAATTTCATCAATATTTGCAAAGATGAATACCTTGCAGGCTCTCTGTCCATCAAATCTGAAGATGAAATATGATTGTTTGAGGCCATCTCTCTTTGAAGCTGTTCAGGGATGAAACGCATAGCTGCGGGATGGCTCTTTGCAGTCATGATAGAAAGTTCTCGTACTGTAGAAAGCTGTTTGTCATTTTATCACTTAAATGTATGAAGGATAAGGTTTCATTAAGAAACTCTCATTCAGAGAGCAAAATTAAACTTCAAGAGCACACGGATATCAAAATATTCATATATATAACAATTAGGATGTCTAATAAAAAGAAGCTGGAAAATATTCATTTACCTGCAAATCTGGAGTGCTAGAAGGAGTCAGTTCACCTAACAGTCTCACATGGAATATGTGGACATCAAATGGGCGATAGGTGACAAGTATATGGTCTTGATAGACATCCATCACCATTGGTTTAGCAAGCAATGGCTTTCGACAAAGCAAGGAGCTCTGGTCAAGATGGTATCTTGGATAAAAAAGTAATTCATACCTGCAGAACAAACCAATTATTTGAATAATAAACTATAATACTGCAGGGCCAAATAAGATTAAAAAAATTGTAATAATACCCAAGACGCAAACCAAGAATGAGAAGTGCCATAGAGAAATGGCCTAAGAAAACAGCAAGGCCAGTACTAAGCACCGCCTAGGAACTTTGTTGGACAAATAGGAAAAAACATTTTGAAGGCTTTCTCCAGTGGCATCTCAATTGTGGAATCCAGGGGCTTTGTTATGGCAAACCTCACAGCAACTTCAACTTCTCAACAACTATTCTTCAGTTTGACTTTACTCTATATATCTTTTTTCAGTGTAGTATAAAGTCCGAGTCCTTATATGACAAGGAAGAATCTGGTGTCCATGAACATCTATATAATCTCTATATTTTTTTCTTTGTAGTATCAAGTCCAAGTCCCTATATGACAAGGACGAATCTAGAGTCCATAAACACCTAATAATCTAGTAGTTTCCTAAGGTTTTTTGTAATGGACTTGCAGATATTTATTATTTCCAAAGGCAATGTCTCAAGCACTGTGTCTATATACCTACCACATAAATCCTAATTCTTCTGATATCAAAGAAACGAAACGAAAATCAGAATTTCCAGATTCACCAGCTTCCCTGCCCCAGATCAGTATTTGCAAACCCCAGATTTTGTTCTTTTCTTGTTTAAATCAGCCCCAATTCTCACCCAAAGAATCAGAAGGGTTCAGCTATCTACCTAATCATAATTCAGCGGCTAATTATAAAACATAAAAACTGTTAGAATTGAACAATTCATGAATCAATAGATACGCAGTGGGCACCATCTGATGCAAATTAGTCAAATAACTGAAAAATTTCCTACATCAAATTGTTCGCACTGCAGATCTATAGATACATGAAATACAGATTTTGTTTCTACAAAACAATACCAACTTATAAGTTAGAATAACCAAGCATATATGTAAACAGACATTGATAACTCACGTGTTAGAAGAATCAATGTAGTTGCAAACAACAACAATCTTCCCCAGCCATAACAACCCTTTGCACTGAATCTTTTGTTCCTGAGTAATATCTCCAAACACTCGCCACTTTTTCAACCGTATATCATATAAGATCAATCCATGGAGGCCAGCAACAGCTAAGTGCATTCCATCCTTGCTAGCTGCAACATGTTGAACTGGCCAGTTTTGGGAGATATAGGAAACCTGAGCCAAAGCAAGTGCATATCAGCCTCAATAAAGTACAGAGACAACTAACCGGTGATAACAATCAACAGCTAAGTTTGCTATCTGAACACATAACTGGAAGGTTTAGATGTAAAAATTTGAGTTCATCAGTATCTTCGGACTGAACAACAAGCAATCGATCTTCGCCATAAATAACTTGACAAACATATGTCATTCCTGAAACTCCTCTGGAAAGGCAGCATTTTCCAAATGAAAATGCAATAACTCTTTCCAGAGATCCTTCTTCAATCACATACAGCCTGTAACCATATTCATCCCACTGCATCAATGAGGTGCCATTCATCAATGGTTCATATTTACGATCTTGGTTTGGCTTAACCTTTGGAGAAGATACAGAACTTAAACCAATTTGACGAATTGTTGACATCAAACGACAGCCAGATACAGACCAGACTGCAAGACCTCTTAGCTTCCACCCAACAGCAAAAGCAGAATAATCAGGTGTCCATGCGATACAACTGACAGGACCAGTATCATCCACTGAATAGCTGCAAAATAATTAAACCATGACAGAGAAGCTTTCAAACTTCGTGATCTAAAAGTCAAAACAAAAGAGGCACGTGACATAGCTTCAAGTCACAAACCAGAAGCAGCTGATCATGTAAAAGTGAGGAGGTTAGTCTGAAAACCCTTGGATAAGGTAAATAAGTTTTTAAGGAACATCCTCATTTTATATCGTTTACATGTGGAAGCAAATGATCATTTCGGAGATCCAGAAATTTTGAGTTCAGTGTCTACAGAACAAACATCTGACCTATTGAATTACCTTACCCCTACAGTGACTCAAATGATAGGATGCAAAAAACTTACCCCCAGTCACACAAAGACACAGTACGAATGAGAGATGCAGATTCTGCTAGGTCATATAACTTAACAACCCCTCTTCTGGTACCAACAGCAAGGATTTGTTGATCTGAAGCTACTGAAATGCATACAGCGTCACCAGAACCCAACGTTTTTTCAGCTTTGATATATTCAACTTGCTTTAAACCTTTCTTGCTTATAGAGCATGATACTAGTTGTCCATCAGAATACAAGACAAACAGCAACCTCGTCAGCAAGCAAAGCTCCAGCTGCACAATAGCGGTCTTCCTGGTGATATTATGATTAGATGCCAAATCTGTTGGAGCCCTTCCAGAAGCAACACCATTACCTAAAGAATGAGGTGAAACAGAGGCATCGCTGCTGTCACGTGAACAGGGATCAAGTTCGAAAGCTCCATAGAACTGTTATGAGATTAAGATAGAATCAAAAAAGAATTCACTCAACAGCCTCTGTTAATGGACTTGTAACATTAAATAAAACAAGCATCGCGAGTAATAATAATCAATGCCTATGCTATCTGATTACCTCCCCCTTCCAGGAGATACTGTATAAAGATCCATCGGAAAGTCCTAGTAGCAAATGTTTGTTATCACTTACAAAATTGCTCCTGGGAAAAAATAAAACAATATCAGAGGAAAACTATCAAGACCGAGAGTAAAAGCTTGTGAGAAAAAAGAGAGAGAGAGAGAGAGGGAAGACCATATGAAAATAAACAAGAGCTATATAAATTTTTTTTTAAAAAATCTCAAAAACACTAGCATTATATACAACGGTACCGAAATAAAAATGGGCAGGCAAGGTTGCTTACACTGTCAAGTCCTTATCTGCAAAAGGCACTTGCTCACTAAGAAGAAGAGATACATTAGCAAGAAACAAACCAGAAGGTTGCTTCCCTCCTATTTGTATTCTTTTATCAGAGAACTGAACCTTGAATATATGTAGAAAGAAAGATGATGTCTGCAAACAATAAAAAACATATATATGAGCAACACTATCAGAATTCACTTTCCATAAATTCAATGCAGGCTTTATTTTCAGACCAGGAGTCGAGAAAAAAAAATTAATTAAGAACCGCTATATGTGCCATTTTGTCTATATCATTATCCCAGTAAAAAATAAAATAAAATAAAACAAGAAAGAAGATTGTTCCCCATAAAACTAAGTAGTAGTACAATAATTTGGTCGATAGCACCAAGTTCTGGTTTCAATTGTGCATCCAGTGAAGCTAACTAGCTAAACTCACCCTTGACACCAGCCGATCTTCCAATTTCAATAGAATCTTAACAAATGTGGATGCGTGAACCACGTTATTTCTAAAATGTGATTCGACCAGAACCATGTACATGCATTTGCAAATCGTGTAAAAGGTGTAAATGTATGTGAATATATTACACGAGAATAATCAAAATTTGCCATAAATAATGCAATAGTATACATAAAAGAAATCAAAATGTAAAAAAATAATAATAATAATACTGACAAGAATGGCGATCAATTTGGTATCAGGTCTCCACACCGCTTGTAAATTCTCGCCTTCTCTCTCCAACGACTCTGCATTCCTCTTGTACTTGCCTAACCTCACTTTATGCTGCAGATAATCACAAAAACGAACAAAAATTCACAAATATAAAACCCTAGTTTTCCACAATCAAAGAAAAACAAGCACATGAATGTGATCATAAACTCCGTGTAAATGTGAAAATACCTGAGAGGAGCTCCAGAGCTCAAGGTGAGAAGGAGAGACAACGAGGAAGAGACGATTGATGACTTTGAAATAAATGATATCCTTCTGTGAAGAAGGACAGAGTCCTTGTTCTAGAGGTATAACCTGCGGCCATCCATATGCCATATACATCTTTGATTCGGTCTTGATGCGTTGGTTTAGATATCAATCTAGTAGTGATGTATGGAATTTGATGGGGAGGTTATTAGGGTTTGAGAGACAGAGGGAGATCTGTTGCATTTGCAGGGAGAGTGATGCAGCAGCGTAGCAAATTTTTTTTTTTTTTTTCTCAATTCCATTCAGTTAGATCTCGCAGATCCATTTCAGTTATCAAGTGTTGGTTTTGTTTTTTCGGGTCTTTACCATATTTGAGTCTTGATGGAAAAACGACGTTGCACCCAACTAAAGGCATTGAAGAGGAATTTTACACGGTGCGTTTTATTTTATTTTATTTTTATATTAGGATAGTGGTTGATTTTTAAGATTTTTTTATAAAAATATATTAAGATAATATTTTTTTATTTTAAAAAAATTATTTTTACTATTATAAAACAATACAAAAATATTAAAAATAATTAATTGAAAACAAAACAAATTTAAAATCTATGAAAAGCACGATTAGACCATGGAGATAAACAGTTTTTTAATCTGTCACTCTTGGTCCATCTGTTAAGAAACAAAAACCTTAAATTAAATTATTT
>Ga0325403_1006269_pt1 | contig 11300 bp, 7 predicted proteins | sample PopdelMetagenome_19_FD_205665 | JGI IMG/M metagenome (GOLD analysis project Ga0325403, IMG submission 205665) | Populus deltoides microbial communities from Bellville, Georgia, United States - Xylem-PdKOR-R4 | ecosystem: Host-associated > Plants > Phyllosphere > Stem > Wood/Secondary xylem...
CTTTGCTAAAGGTTCTTTATTGTTTTTAATCTGAAATTCTACTAGTACTTTATTTATATTTATATGCTTATCATTTTTCTGCTCATATTATTATATTTCTGTAAATTTTGAATTGCACTAAACAATTTATTTTCCTAACAGTCTTTACATTGATGAATGTACTGATTAAATTTCCAGCTTCCCAAAATATGCTTATTGGCAATTTGTGCTTCTTTTTTACATGCAGTTCATGCCGGTACCGTTCGGTAGGGAGCATCTTAATGGGCAACCGAAGAGCATTGAAGTTCAAGGTCCTCGTGGAAAAAAGTGGCCTCTCAAAACTCTTAGGAGAAAGGCGGCAAAAAGAAATCTCTACGTGAATCGGGGATGGCCTATGTTTCTGAAGGATAATGAATCGAAACAAACTGATCGATGTTTGTGGTTTTGAACTTATCAACAATAAAGATGCTGTGCTAAAGCTGTCATGTATTTCGCGCTGTTAAAGATCCTGGGCCACAAATTAAGCTTACCGAGTAGCAAGAACATATGTGTTATGTTGTTTGGTTTCTGCTCATTTCGTTGTCTATGCGCTGCCTCAAACGAGATTCTGTGCTCAATCATCTTGAAATATAGGAATCTACGATGATCTTATCCTTCTCTACATTGCCGAAGGCTATAAACCTAGCTATAGTTCGTTGCTACGATGCTGTTTGCTTCAGGCATTTTGTACTAATCCGCAATGATTTAGGCTTAAACCTGTAGGACGCAAAATCAGTCTAATAAGTATATTCGTAATATGGCTAACCTGTAGGCGTTGCTGGGGAAAGGGTTCTTTATGAGCTCGTCCAAGATGCATTTGAAGTCATGATCTCGGTTGACATAGTTGATTCTTTTTACGGTTTTCTGCTTTGAACTTGAATTACATGCTGCTTGTACGTACTTTAAGTATTGTTTCTATTTAGGGGGCTAACTGCAATTGCACAGATTGGATATGGCAGTACATTTTGCCTTCCTATTTCATGCATGCTGCACCAAGAAAATTTAAGCTTCCAAAAGAAACTGTAGAACGTTTGGTCGTTTTGTTTAAAGTTACACCTTGAATAGCTTGACTAAAAGCTGTTTCTTAAATCAAAGTTCAATGGCACGTAGTTTTCTCTTCATAACTATGTGTTTTAATTGGCTTCAAGGAATATGGGCCTTCCCTTCTTGTTTGGTTCATAGCAACAGGCCGACAAATTTTCTCTCCCAATTCGCTTTTGCTAATGTAATAGTAATAAAAAGCCAAGACTTGAAACAAAACGAAACGCTACCGTTTAATTAACACAGAAGAAAACCCGCCAAAAACAAACTTCCAGCCAAAACTCCAAAACCCTCATCGCTCTCCAGTTAAAACAAAAGGAGGGGGGGAAATTGTTTGGTTGTCGAGAAAATTTAATGAAGTTATAATTCTCAGTTTTCTCTTCAACCAAACAGTATTTTTATACCTCCTTCCAATCCAATACCTGGAGACGTAGAAATCCAAGTGAATAATTATTTAGACGAGACAGGACACGATAGTAACCCTCGGTTACATCGAATTCAATACAAAATAGATTTTGGATTTGTTGTTGTTAGTGTCATTAATTTAATCGAAAATGTATTAAATGTCTTCGCGTCTATTGTAAGCTTAGCTGGACTTTGCATGTATTAGTACTAGTACATGTAATAATCGAAAATGTACTCCATGTATTAGTACTTTTGTTTGGTTTTAATTTCCTTTTGTGTTCAAATTGATTTTCTTTTTAATTTTACTTCGTGTGTTTGTTTATTTATTTTTCTGGTCAGAGAGATTGTTTTCTCTGATTGTTTTTGATTCATGGAAGGTTGCAATGGTTCTTCCCTCCCCTCAAAGGTACTTACTTCACTTCTTTTTGTCTTTTAATGTTAATTTATGCGTATTTTGAGGTCTGTTTGATATTTAAATCGATTCTTGAAATGAAGAGAGCTTGTTATCTGGATTCAGGTACAGATTTTTCCTTTTTAAACTATGTCAAGGGCTTATAACAAGTATTTTATTTATTCTATATATAATAATCATCTCATTTTGTGAGTCAAGTTATAATTTTCATCATTAAATGGACTGAATTCTGTGATATTTGTGACTTATTAGTGTTTTGAGTATATATTTCAGATAATTTTCGAATCATTTCGAGGATAAGCATTTACTATAGTTTTTGGACTAGGTTTAATTTGTTTGCATGGTCTATATTAATAAGAATCGACTTTTTATTTATTATTAACAAGAATTAGTTCTGCATCGAGGAGAGAAAAGGGTTTGTGTTATGGCATTGATCTTTGCAACTGCTGAATCTAGGTTTATCCGTCCTTACGTACCTTCACGAAAATGGGGTTTTATGAAGGATTTTCTGTGTATTTTCAAGTTTTATGACATTTACATGCATGCAGTTATGTAAGGCACTTAAAGGAAGAATATTTAGGGAATCATTTTTTCTTTTGTTCAAGTTTTGACTGTGGAAACTCATCATACATCCAAGTGATGATCAATGAACTAGCTTTTTTTGCTGCTTTATATAATCTTTGTGCGCTTTATTGAGATTTTGGGTACGATGAAACAAAGCAGCTGATGATCAATGAGCTTTATTTCTGCTAAGTTTTTCATTACAAATGAAGACAATTTCACTGTGGTTTTGTATATCAGAGGATTCAATCACAAGCAATCGACTCCGAAGGTCCATACCGGCTGCTTTCTTGTTCAAGCAAGGGTGACAAAGCTGGAGTGTTGCAGGAGTTAGAAAAAGGTGTGGAACCCAATCTGGCCGATTATGATAAGAGAACAGCTCTTCATTTGGCGTCTTGTGAAGGTTGTACAGAGGTTGTGATACTACTTCTTGAGAAAGGAGCAGATGTGAATTCTATTGATCGCTGGGGTCGCACTGTAAGTTTTTCTCATCTCTAAACTTGATATCTATTTGCTTGCCATGCATTAAGAAGAAGACGCATTGGCAACTAATGTGTTTAGCTGTGGAAGGTATGTGCTAAATGGTAAGGTCTCATTGCTCAGAGGCAGTCAGAGCTAGCGGCAGATATATCAAGAAACTAAAACTATGTCTCTATTTTGTTATATGGTCGATAATCATGCTTGCTTGGCACGTTTCAATTGATGCAGCGGAAGCTGTAGGGATGATAACAACATAAAAACACAACAAATTTGAATGAGTGAAAAGAATTACAGATATGAATTTTAATGAAAATTCTTCTTACTAGGAACTTTGTATATAAACTTTGGTCTTCAAGCGAGTGCAACAAAAAACATATTCTGTGTATTGCATAACTGTACTCTCACATACAGCCATACAAGGTTTCCCTAAATTTCTGTCAGATTGCTATTATTATCACATCCGTAGAGTAGTAGTCAGATTTTTGGAATTCTGTCATTTTTATTCTGAAATTAAGTGTAGTTGACATTAGAAAATCTTCAGCCTCTGTCAGATGCTCGTAGCTTTGGTCATGAAGGTATTTGCAAGATTTTGGAAGCTCGAGGCGGAATAGATCCGGTATCGCACTTCCTTTGCATATATGTTGTACTAATTTATGTAAAGGAGACAGACCTAATGAGATATATATCCATCATATGCTTTTTTATCTGCATTTCTCCTTAGATCATTAGTATATCTGGCCAAGATTTTCAGGTTAACTCAAATGAGAAATATCACTTTACGTGTAATTTTCAGGATATTTCTAACGAATTGATAAAAAAATGGACACTTTCTCAAACATATACCTATTTTAATTAACTGCAATATCGTATATAGCATTCAGCACTGACCTACTGTTTATTTGCTCATTGTGTATACCTACTGTATGCACTGACCTAGTGTTCATATGTTTTGCGTGGTCAATTAAAACTATATATAGCAGTCAGAATTGCAAAGATTAAGGCTCTTGTTTATATTAGTGATGGATAAATAAGTGTTTTTCCATTAGTTCATATGGAATGTTATAGGACCAAACTATTTTGGGAACTTTATGCATGGGTTTAGTAATATTGATCCGTCAGTGTTTTTCACATTCAATTTCCCTATCATGATCTGTTTTTATGTTATTATTTACAGGTAGGACTTGACTCCCAGACTGCGTGCTATGAGATTGATTACTCTGAAGTGGACATGGATGATGCAATACTCATTGGAGAAGTAATTACTGGATATCCCAATTTCTAAAGGCAAACTTAAGGCCCATGAAAACCTTTTTTATTGCCCCACGTCCTTTGGGTCGTAGGAGCTCCATTGAGATATTTAACCTTCACCACTACTATCGTCTTCACTTAATAATGTTTATTGTGATGATCCCACTGACTTAGATCAAGAAGGCATTGCAGGGATCATATGGTGAAGTTTACTTAGTCAAATGGCGTGGTACAGAAGTAGCAGCAAAGACGATCCGTTCCTCCATTGCATCAGATCCAAGGGTGAGGTAAGTTTCATACCTGAAGTTGTGTAGCATGTTCTCTCTCTGTTTCATTTTCCTATATCCTATAAATATTCAAATTATACACATCTTAAAATTTAGGACATTAAATCAAGTTTTTCTTAGTTGAGAGAATGATCTGCCTACCAGAAAATGACCTCGTTCAACTAAAAAAAACTGTGAAACTATTTCTCTAAGAAACCAAGAGAAGAAAAGAGAACAGTGAAGAAGGTAGTAAATTCAATATAAGAATCCATGTTTTTCAATAAGTTCAAAGAATGATCTTACTATCTGAAATGACCTTTTTCAAGTTGATAAAACTATGAAACTACTGCACCAAGAAAATACGAGAAGGAAAAGAAAACAACGAAAAATACAGTAATGATGTTAATAAACGTAGATCAACTAGGTGGTGGCTATTGAGTATAGACTGATTCTAGAAACTTTAAATATTTTCAGATTTTATATTAAGTTCATCTTCTCAGCACGTTAATTTCACAGGAATACCTTTCTGAAGGAACTGGGGCTGTGGCAAAAGTTGCGCCACCCTAATATAGTGCAGTTCCTTGGTGTTCTAAAGCACTCCGATCGGTTGATCTTCCTGACGGAGTACCTTCGCGATGTGGGTTATCCAATATTCAATCATGACTGGACCTTTTTGGTATTTGTTTCGTTGACTCCAGACTAGAATTTGCTCCACTGATTTTTTCCTCCGATATGAACGTGTTAGGGAAGTTTGTATGACATCCTAAAACGGAAGGGAAGACTTGATCAGGAAACAGCAGTTTCGTATGCTTTAGATATTGCAAGGTAAGATGTTCAAAGAATGCTTCCTGTACTTGAAGTTCGCAAATAAAAGCTTAAGCATTTTCTTCGAACAAACTTGGAAAAAAAAAGATTATGTCGTTAATTCAACTCCAAGCATCCTGAAATCTATTTTTGTTACAGCAAAGATAATGTTGTTATATAGGAGATTTTGCCAAGTAGTTGAAATTTAGCTTTCTTGAGTTGATTAGATCATTATAGAATCTATCTGACAAAAACTCCATTTCTTTCCATTAAAGCTGCCTTCTTGTTGAAATCTCCAAAGAAATTACAAGCAATTCGATGCACTAGCATTTCCTGCTGTGTATTACCCTATTAATTAATTATTCTGCTTCTGCTCATTTGAATCGAAATCATGTGGCCTCCACACGCTAAACCCTCTGTCATTGATCATGAAAATTAACTTGCAGGGGCATGAATTATCTGCATCAACACAAACCACGTGCTATTATACACCGGGATTTGACACCAAGGTATATTGCTATCTGGATATTTCTGTTCATGCTGATTGTGTTGGATACTTGGCTTGCATGTCAAATTACAAGAGTTTCTGACTCGTTTTTGTTAGGAAAAGTACATCAATCTAACTAAATTCATAATTTACAAGTTTCAATTCTTTTTACCTTATTGCACAATTAAAATAGAATGAATCTATTAACAAAATTAAACTATTAACAATACAAATCAACACCAAAAAAAATTATGTGAAAAACCCGATGATATAAAAAAAGTCAACTGCAATCCATGTAAAAACTTCCATTATCAACAAATAATGGGATCACAAAGTATGTTTTTTTATTAGCTAAAACTAAGGGCTACAACGTACAAACTTTTATAAAATTACGTTGGATTTTACTTCAACCCATACAAACTCTTCTTTAGCTTATAAACTAATTACTTTATGCCTTTCACTTTGAACTCTTAAAGGTAATCCATGTAGATCTCCTAAGACAAGTCACAATAATAGTTAAATCAAGCATAACTTGGATTGAAGATATCTTGAACAAGGGTAAAAAGATTTCTTCAAAATCAATAGCTTTCTTCTGATCGAAATCTTTTACAACCAATCTTTCGTATCTTGGTTGTGAGCAATTTTCAACATGAACATCCATTTATTCTAGAGTGCTCTCTTGCTTTTAGGAAGCTTTACTAACTCGAAAGTGTAGTTTCCATGCAAGAATTTCATCGCTTCTTACATGGCTATCAACCACTCAGTTTTCTTCTCATATGACATAACTTCATCAAAGAATTTTAGCTCTCCCCTATTCATAACTAGCTCATACTCATGAGAAGAATACATAGTGGAAGCTTAGTGAGTTCTAATGAAACTCCTTAATTATGGCTCAATTAGAGGTTCTTAAATAACCTGTTTAAAAATAACATCATCATTATCATTAGTTGGCTCAGGATCATCAACTAACAGCCCAAAAGGCAAACTTCTATTGTCATCATTTTACAAATCTCCTTCATGATTAAAAGGCATCAAATATAACTATAGAATAGTTATTGAATTTGAATTTGCATGAATAAAATTAGTAGATTCTATTTTATCTTTTTGTTCAAAATCTTTAATAGTTTGATATTCAAAAAAGAAATCTTTACTTCTCACAACTCTTTTTTATATATATAACCTATAACCAAAGTCATCATTTTTAGAACCTAAGAAAACACATTGCTTCGTCTTGCTGCCAAGTTTAGATCTTTCATTTTTAGAAATATGTACAAATACCCTACAACTAAACACTCTTAAATATGCATAAAAAAACATCATTTTCTTTCCATATTCCTTTTGGAACATCAGAGCCATGAGAAAATTATAGAGAAAAATTAATCATGACAATTGTCTTCAAAGTAAGCTTTCCATTAAGAGTAGAATTATTACGTGACACCACCAATATTTTTCAACTATCTAACAATAAACTCAATAGAACTAATGTTTTTATCTCATCAGCTATTTCAAGATTCATCAATGACAAGTCATTCAAAAACTTTTAAAATTTATTTATGTGTACTGAAGCATCTTCATCATCTTTGCTCTTCAAATTCACAAGATCTCAAGTCGCAAAAGCTTTGTTTTATGTAATCTTCTTAGCAAAGGTTTCTTCCAATATCTTTAAAATTTTGCAGTAATTATGTTCTTGAGAAATATAGTTAATGGAATTAAAAGACACTCAATTTAAAACATTAGCAGTTGCTTTTCTATCAAGCACATTCCATTTTACCTCCTCCATATTGTTAGTGTTTTTTCCTTTGCACTCTAGCGACAAAGTCAAATCATTGCAATAAAGGTGATCTTCCATCATTGTTTTTGATATAAAATAATTGATGGCAGTAAACTTTATCATGCTCAAATCTTCATATTATATATATTTTAACTACACAAAAAAAAATAATCTACACAACCAGTATTCTGATACCACTTTATTGAAAAAACAATATCAATTTAACCAAATTCACAATTCGTAAATCACAATTCTCCTCTCTTGATGAAATTAAAATTAGGATCAACTAACAAATAAAATTAAGCAATTAATCACACAAATCAACAACAAAAAATTTTACATAGAAAACCCAACGTGGAAAAAACCACAAGATCATAATCCAACTAAAAACTTTCATAATCAACATATAATAGGATCATAAAGTGTTTTTTTCTTAGCTAAAATCAAGGGCTATATATAATATATACATCATCAAGAACAACCTATTTTTGAAATGCAACAAGATTAAAGAAGAAAGAGCCAGAAAATCTTATAAAACCAACAGCCTTGTTTTATATATATATATAAAAAACCAACTAGACACCTCTAATTTTCAATACAATCGTACAAAATGAATCGTCATTGCAATCTTGTTTCAAAGTGGCAAGTGATCTACATATCATAAAAAATTCTCCCACCTCAGGCCCAATCTCCTCACGTAAGACTTCCTTTTCATCATCATAGATAGGCTCTTAAGAATCATCAATGCACTCCTCACCTTGTTCTGAATGAATAAGGTTCACTCGATGTTTTAGGCACTCGTTTGCAAGATGGCCAACTTGACCATATTTGAAGTAAGTTGCTGACCTATGAGTGCGGTTATTAATTTTTCCCACCATCTTGCTTTGTGGAGGCTAATTTGTTCTTTCATATATAGAACCTCTAAGTTTTGTTTCAGAGTTTCCAGCCTTGGATGAGGAATTATGATTTGTACTTCAAAATGTTTATTTGGCCCACTTCGTGCAAGTTTAGCATCCAACTTTAATGCTAATTGCTAAGCATCATTCAACTTCTAAATCTTGTGAATTGAAAGTTTCAAACCCACCCCCCACAAATCTTGCAGCCAGTTGTTCTTCAATTTCTTGAGTATCATTGTGAGCCATTAACTTTTAAAACTCTTTAGTATAGTTAATCACTCTCTTATGTTCTTGTTGAAGATTATTAAACCGAGAGAAAATGCTGTGTAAAATCAGAATGAAGGAGTTTCTCTTTAAGTCTGGACTTTATTCTCCCATATTCTGTAATTTTTGCTTTTCCTTTTCGAAGTCGCATCTCTTGGACTTATCCCCGCTAAGCTGAAGCATAACCACACAATCTTATAGCTACCAGCTTCATTTTTTTTGTTTTCAGGAATTTCTTTGTAATCAAATTAAGACTTTCTCAATAGCACTAAGCTAATCAAGAAATTTTTCAGGTTGAAGATGGCCTTAAATTAAACTCCGGTAATTCATTCTTTATATCATCTGAAGATTGAAAAAACATTTCAATCAATTTGCCTTCTTGATCTTGACAATTGACGAAAGGACTAATTCCAAAAAAAAAAACATCGTCGGAGTCACTTTTAGAATTTCCATAACTTGAACCTTACTCTTCTCGAGCTTGATAACGTTCAAGCTATAAAGAAATCATAATCTGCCACCAACAGTCACAATAATAGAATATAAACTAAGGAAAAGTAACTGTCAAACTTAAAACATAATGTAAATAAAACATTAATAGAAGTTGTCTTCCAAGACAACTAGAAATTAAGTTCCCAATATAGCTATAATTAGCCTTTTAGAAGAATATAACGTACGGGAATACCGTCAGCCAACATAAAAAAATATAAATGATTGCTCACTGCATCACTTTTCCTCCCTCCATGTAAGCGAAAGGAGAAAATGACAAATGAAAAAACTCATAAAGGTTTTTTTTCAACTTAATGTTGCTAGGAATGTGTTACAAGATGAGTCTGGACACCTAAAGGTTACAGACTTCGGCTTAAGCAAAATTGCACAGGAAAAGGATGACCAAGGTTACATGATGACTGGAGGAACAGGTTCATGTAAGCCTTTCTTTCTTATTGAATTAATGTATCTGTTAGAACTAAAGATCTTCTGCCATGTAAAGATCACGTCATTTGTTGTGGCCAATGTTATTGGATATTACAGATCGCTACATGGCACCTGAGGTATATCGTCGAGAATCCTATGGGAAAAGTGTTGATGTCTTCTCCTTTGCCCTCATAGTACATGAGGTAACCGAATTCAAGCTTTGGGTTCATCTGAAATCAAGATTGTTGTGACTTGTAAATGGAACAATAAAGAGAATGATAGTTTACGTATTCTGATTGTATCATGATCTTGTTTATGCTGGTTTATATTTGTTGACAGATCTTCCAAGGGGGGCCATCAAATAGAACAGCACTCCCTGAGCATATTGCAGACAAGCGGGCATTTGAAGATGCTCGACCATCTCTATCCTCATTTGTTTACCCTGATCCAATTAAGATGTTAGCTTTCCTTCTCTTTCATTGTGTTTTATTTACCAGCACCAGATGAACTGCAATTCATCATAACAACTGCAGCCCTCACGATGCCTTGATTTATTTGAAAAGGCATGCCACTAGATAGAACTATTAATGAAAACAGTAGTGGGGCTATGAGGAGTTTTAGGTTGGTTATGCTGGTCAATATTTTGTTCTGAGAATGGCATTCTGTAACCAGGTCTCATTATTTCTTGAAGTACTCTTTGGTTCTGGACACACGCACGCCATACTGCTAAGGCTTTATCTAAAACTCTACAATTTAGTTTGCTTGATTATGCTCATGACTGCTTGCTTTCACTTGATTTAGGCTTCTTCGAGAGTGTTGGCACAAGAATCCTGAAAGTCGACCAACATTTGAAGAGATAATATCAAAGCTAGAGTCGATCCAGGAGAGTTTCCAGAGTAAGAAAGACGCAGGTGGCTGTTGCTCCTGTTGCATCTTATAGAGATTAACTGAACAGCAACACATATACATCCCGACTCCAATTTTCAACATACTGAATGTGTGTTCTCCCTTTCACTCTGTATTCTCCTTTCTGTATTTGATTTATGCCTTCCCTTTTCACCATGCACTTGTGTATCTGCTGCTGCATGTTAGGCCCTACATATCCTTGGAGAAGTCTTATCTCCCAGATATCATGTATAAAAGTCGTTTGGGGAATTCTTATGGACACTCTGTCATTCACAATTTGCCATGTAATTTTCATGCACATTTGTCTCTGAAATGGTCCAAATTTGTCAAGCCAGAGAAAACTGACGCTCCCTGCACTGCAGCACTTTCATCATTATTGCCGCATCCCCTGCCATGACCTCAGTTTGGCCTCCACAACCAGATCACAACTTAAACAGCAACAAGAGCACAGGTGCCTGAAGATATCATTATTTCTTCCAAGTTCATGGCTACAGTGTGGCCTGAGGTTATGGATTGGAACAGAATCTTCAGATTGTATTAATTACTTGTTTCATTATCTTGGATCAAATAAGCGCATGGGGTTCGAGAATATAACAGGCCAACTAATAAAAATTCAAATTAAATAAAAAAAAAACACTAAAGAGATCAGCTATTCACTGTGGACTGAAAGCTGAATCACTGTTGATTTACTTGGTGTTTTCATTATTTTATTTTGTTGTCATTCTTTTCGGTTACTTATGATTTTTTTAGTGCGATCCTATCATTTAGGTTTACATAGGATTGTGATTGATAATTTGTTTAGGTTAGATTTTTAAGGGTTTCTCGCAAT
>Ga0325403_1006270_pt1 | contig 11299 bp, 4 predicted proteins | sample PopdelMetagenome_19_FD_205665 | JGI IMG/M metagenome (GOLD analysis project Ga0325403, IMG submission 205665) | Populus deltoides microbial communities from Bellville, Georgia, United States - Xylem-PdKOR-R4 | ecosystem: Host-associated > Plants > Phyllosphere > Stem > Wood/Secondary xylem...
AACCCACGTATTTACAAGTCAACCGAATAAAAGAACACACAACTAACAGAAATATAAATAAATAATAATGGAAAGAGACCCTCTCATATTGTCCGATGCATGTCTTCTAACTGCCCGCCCGCATGCATTTTCTCCCTGTTAGCATGAATGCACGTTTGAGTGCATGGGACATGCAATCACCTGCTCGCATGATTGCATGCAACCACCTGCTCACACGATTTCACGTTTGAGTGCAGTGCATGGGACATGCACACTTACATATATTTGAGATTTGGTTTGAGGCCACGAGTTGAACTTCGTGGCCTATCACATGACTTGCCACATTCTCATACTTATGCATTGTTGATAGCTAGAAAGTGAAAGAAGTTTACCGGTCTTGTTGTCTTAGCAATTCTGATCAAGAAAAAGTCCCTCAAAAACTCAAATTTTGGTTAAATTTTCTCTGTTTACACTTTTCAGAGGAGAAGCATGAGATTCTGCATTTTGTTTCTAAGATTAAAGCTGAGAGAGAATTGATTATCACTGGTATCTATTTGTAGAGACATGGGACTTCAAATAAAAATTAAGAACCAAGTTGACAGAACAAAAAGCACCAAGCCAACAACTAGTTAAATATTAATTCATATAAAAACAAGAAAGATGATTCTAAGGTGATCCTTCTATTAATGTTACCTGATTAGCCACCACATCAACAAGAAGAAAGAACTTCTCATGAAAAGAAAATAAAAAACTAAAAGAACTGATGTCTTCATATAAATAATTGAATACTGCATAATTGCCACACCCCATCTAGTATATTATTAAAAATCATAACCCGATGGAGTCCTTTGATCAGTTTCTAGAATCAGAAACGCTGCATATTGGATTCTTTTTCCTCTAAAGCAATCAGAAACAACTCTGTTCAGCTTCACTTGGGGAAGGGGAAAAAAAAGGTTAGAAGGACTAAGAGGCTTTGCCTAGAAAAACAAGTCATTGCAGGAATCTGCAAACTAGAATAGAGAATTGATAATGCAACATTTCATTAACTTTGCCTGTGAAGGCTAGTTAGAAAACAGAATTTTCCATAATCAAGAAATGGATTTAGCCGAATGTGTGACTTGATAGTTAATATAGTAACTAAAACAGTTAGTTTTAGCCACTTTGGTGAGCCGAGTGAACTTGTTGATGAATCAGTGAACACGGAAGACATGAATGAAGTAAGGTTTTAAGACTTGGAAACCTATTTTTCTTATTCTTTTTACTTGAAAGTTAAATCAATCAAATTCATTTATTTTGCTTCTTTCTTGATCCAAATCAACAATTACAGATTGAAAAATTCATAAAAAAGCATATTTATCGCAAAAACTATTCAAAAAGCTTGAATGAAAACAATAGATCACGTACCAAATTCAAGTAAAACAAGTACTTGAATGTCCATAAATAAAGTTGAAAATATCTCTTCTCACAATCTAAAAAAATAATGGAACAAAACTCCTCTAAATCAAAAGCCAAAATTTAGTTCATAGCTATTTAAAAATTGAAAAATAAAGAAGAAAACAATGCTCTTTGACCCCCCACTCCCCTATCATGATTTGCTTCCTTTATTCTCTCCGTTTTTATTTTTTGTTAGGACTCTAATGCTGATTATAAGTCTTTAATGTTACTTAATTCCTTTTTTTTTTATCAAGTCATTAAGGTTGATTAAATCCCTCAAAATTTATGTTGAAAATGAACTATGTTGTTGTCATTCAAACTATATTGCAACTTGGTTTTTATTTCTGACTTGATTTCTTACAATACCCAACCATCCTAGCTTTATTCTTTCATTCATGACATGTTAAAGGCTTGATCTGGATTTTTTTTTATCCTAAGGCTCACCATTTCTATGTCATACTCTTAGTTTTAGTGGGATGATTGACACCTATATATAAACATTAGTGTCAATAGCAGATATTTTACGAAGTCCTTAAACTTTGTTGATTGCGGAAAATATGGACTTGATGCTGGAATTTTTTGTTTAATTGCTGAAGAATCTGGCTATAAATAGGAGATTGCAATCTCTGATTTAAATGCTTGGAATTAATTGGGGACTAAATTAAATTAAATCATTCAATTGGACAAATCGGATTAATGAAATAATTGAATTAATTGGACTAAATTGAATTAAATGAATTGAAATGGCGATCAGTACTTGACTATAATATTGGAGGTTTTTAACAATGTATGATAGGCATAACGGTTGAATAAGAATTTCTTCGATTTTAAGATAACAACATCATCCAGACAAAACTGCAGCAGCAAGAGCACAGAACTAGAACCACTTGACACGCGTAGGGAAACATAACTAAAGATAATGTGTAACTAGACATGGAACATTTTTTCATGGGAAATCTTCCTGGTTATTACAAATGGAAAATGGTTTCTGACTAAATGAAGCAAGCTTTAGAGATGGAGTAGTTGGAGCACCCGCAAACAAATTCCCTGCTAGATTTAGATGACCCTCTGATATTTAAATTATAATTAGTGTAGGCAAGGAAAAAACTTTGTGGTGATGTACGTGTCTTTGCATGGAAGATGCCAAAGATAATGAGAGTAAAGGATGCCTGCTCTCTCTTGTTTCTCCACCTTAGCATAGTTATTAAACCCGGTCCGGGGTTGATCCGGTTAAGAGATCGGGTCCCGGGTTTCATGGGTCAACCTGAAAAAATAAAAAATAATAATTAAAATTTTAATATTTTATATGAAAAAATCCATGTAAATATAGATTATACATATTATAAACAATGAAGTTTAAAAGAATATTTAAAAAAAAAAATTATCCCACATTAAAAAAGCATGACTTTTTTTCATGGGAATATAGAGTGTATACACTAATGGGTTTCGAATCCCACATTTAAAAAGAAAAAAAAATATTGGGTCTCGTCCAGGTTCACCCAAGTCTCTCTGGTTTGGCCGGGTTGTTGCCCCAACTGGTCTTTTATTAAACCCGAACCGGTCCAGCCACCGGACCAAGCCGGGTTTAATAACAATGCACCTTAAATCTCAGTATTTTTCCTTTAATAATAAAAGGGAATGTTACTCTTATTCTCTCTCGTAGTTTGGTCATTTTTTCAATTTATCTTTAATTTTTTTTTATAAATTACAGTTCATAATATGGATTAACATAATTTTTTAATTTGAATAAAAAAACTAAACTACCTTTATATATAATAATATATTCAAAACACCTCAAATAAAAAATTATCTTTCCAATTATAATCTTCTTTTCTCTTGCCTTCCAAACAAGATCTAGACTTGGACCCTAACTTCTAAATTGTGATTGGATTGACACTCGACTCAAACCTCTTTACTTTAGAACTAGAAGATCCATGTTCCCCTTGCCTTTTAATTCCCTTTCTCGATCTCTAGGCTCAAAGCTCAATCCTTTTATTCATTTGACAGAAAACATTACATAGTTATTGCTAGTTGTTTGACTCCTACTTGCTGCAAACCGAATATTTTTTTTCCGGTAATAAAAATGAATATACAGTTTTTCTAACAAATTTTTAAATATAAAAAAATTCTCAATCATAAATCAAAATCCTTATACGTGCATCTTATTAATTAAATTGATATTTAATCTTGCATCATAAGCCATGTACATAATTGTGTTTAATAACTCTGTTTCTTATGATACATTTTTTTACTTAATCAAATGATTATTTATGCTAGTAAAAGGTAAAAACAAGTTTTTAGTGAAAGTAAATTGAATAAAACTATTAAGTTCAACTATAAAACAACTCAATGTTTAACGACAAAACTGGAAAAAAATCTAATGTTGAGGGATAAAATAAAAAAAATATCAATTTAAAAAATTTACCAAAGTAAATTCAACAAAGAATGAAAAATAAAAAATAAAAAATAAATCAAGATAATCAAGGTCATTTTAAATATTAGTGAAAAATTCTATAAAAAACAAATAAACAAAAATAATAAAGCTTAATCTCCAATTGAATAAATATTAAAGTTTGAAACTGAAAAAATATGAATTTAAAAAAAAAATCAACCCGAGCGAACCTCCTAAACCTAGGTTAATCTCTAAAACTCGAAAGTCATGAAATCCTAAACTCGACCTTAATCAAGAAGCTCAATTCCAAAATAATTTAATGTTCAAAGATAAAATAAAAAAAATCAATTTAAAAAAATTATCAAAGTGAAAAAAATAGCAATCAAAAGAATAATAATCAAATTTGATAGAAAAAACATAAAGAGAATGAAATTGTAAAAAAAATCAAATTTAAAAATTATTCTGAACAAAACAAATGCCACACCTTGATGGATGTCACGAACGAGGACTCCTTATAATTGAGGGGAAAAATGTATCATGGAAATTTGGGAAAATATGCATTGATTCTAAAGATTTAGGTAAAGAGTTAATTATGTTAAGGGAAGAACAATGTTTCTCTTACTATATCCTTTCTTATGAAAAGTTACATTTGCTATGTGTTTTCTTCTAAATTTATCTTTTTTATTGCCATTAATTATCCTAACTATTTTTTATTTGTTTTTTAATTTTCAATCATTTTGTGAACTCGACGTCAATCCCTAAAAATAGAAGACTTGTTGTTTTGGTCATTCACAAAAATCTTGACACCGGTCCCTTTTAAAAGGACACCTATCATTTTGGTTACTTACAAAAACTATCATTAGTCCCTTAAAAAGGAGACTTGTTTGAAGCAAGGTTTCGATATAGATCTCTATAAGAAGGGGACTTATCACCTAAGTGGTTTATAAAATAGGCATTAGACCCATAAGAATGATAAAATGGGTTGGGCTTTGGCTCATTTATTATCATTGGTTTTTAAAGCAAACTTGACGACTGTCATTCTCACTTAATGGGTCTTAATGGGATTATGTTGACCCAACCCAAATTATTATAACTAATGCTTAAATAGTACTAAAAACAATAAAATAATTTTTCTTGTATTATTTTTTTATATGGCCCCTCTTTTTATTATATTATTCTTTTTATAAGAAAGTTATTACTAAAAACAATCATGACTTATACAAAATGTAAATCAAGTACACAAATATTAATTTACACAAAACTAAACAAATAACAAGAATCATTATTTAGGGGTTTGAAATTGACTTTCGAGATGGGAAAACATCAAAAATTACTGATAAAATCTTATTAAATCATATGGGGGGTATGTGGTTGACGTGCTGACCAACTAATCGTTATGGATTAAAGCATGCATGCTCATCATACACCTATTTAATAAACCTGCAGGAAAAAAAAGATTGAAGATATCAAATTGATTTTGGCTTTTTTTCTTTTTCTAGTCTCTTGCTTTTAGGGAGCTACCATGAGAGGAAGATTAGAAATATTTTAGGGTGACTGAGGCCGAGAGCTCGTCCAATAGTGAAAATAAGAAGAAGAGCTACTATAAGAAAACATCATTATGGTTTTCTTTAGCCAGCAAAAAACCTCTACTTTACCATGGGCCCAGCTCGTGATCTATGCCTGAATATTATTTATGAAATTTTAACACATTTCTTAATAGAAACTGTGGGAAAATATAGGCTTCTTTCCAAGAAATGCAATAAGCTCGCCTACAAATCCACTTTTGTTAAGCTACATAGCCAGAGAACCAGCATTATATATGGTTTCTTCATATAAACTGTGATAAAGAAAAATGAATATCATGCCTTCTTACACTCTGAAGCTTCATCCTAAAATATCCCTTGATTTCCTACCCGACTGTGTGGAGGTCGTGGCATCGACAAATCAAGGTGTTTTACTTTGTCATACCTACATTGGACCATGTTATTATATATGCAACCTTACTACCAAGCAATGATAAAAGATCTCAAATCCAAAAACATCATATGATATTGTAGAAATTGGAATGATGATGGAAAGATCAAAGCCTTTTGCATTATAAGATCGTGAGGTTCTATAAGCTCAAGTTTCACTTGCATGATAAATAATTCTACTTTTATCATTGTATTAGATATGAATTGTTTGACTTAAAGGCTTGGAAATGGAAGCAGTTGGAGGAAGTAAAGTTACCACAAGAGGAGTCACTTCGTCGTACAACAAATGTATCTGTGAATAGTTCACTTCATTGGCTTACCTAGAAAGGAAACATATTTATATTTGATGCGAAGATGGAGAGCTATAGCTTGTTTCCTCTTCCTACACCAATTTTTAAAGGCAATAATAGCAAAGACATTGGGCTTGTCGAATATGAAAGGAAACTTGTCAAAACCTGCATTGATGGGGAAAATGATTTCATAAAAGTATGAGCCATAAAAGATTATAATAGAAAATGAAGGTATAAAAGGCATTCAATAAATGATTTCATTGATGTTTTCCATTTTGAACCACCCTTGTCGTCGAAGAAAAAGCATAATTGGACATAATATTAGAAGTTGTCATGCCTTCAATAACAAGCTCCTCCATTTGATTGCATTAGGTCCAACACCAATCCTAGAGGAGATATATAAATGTTGCAATATTGTTGTAGCCAACTCAATTTTTCATTTCTAAGATTTAACATACACATAAATATAAAGTTTTCCATATGTTTATTTTCTTTACAAAATTTTAGTAGCATTCCCCTTATTCGATAATGTTGCCAAGTTATTAATATTATCAATTTCTGCATCAACTATCTTCTGTCACATATTCCAATCATCATGGATGTTTTTCAAATGATCACCACAATCTCAATTAAACTATATTCATTAACGTATATTATTTGTACTTATTACACGGCACAAAATAGTTACATTGTATTGCTATTTATCTTTCAAGATTAAAGAAATTATAACCATAAAATTAAAGGAAGATATAAAAACATTACATTTCATCTAACTAAATAGTGTTAACTAATAAAATTATATGTCAGCACATATAAACTAGAAAATTATTTATAAGTTCGACATTTTACATTATCATTAATTTACTAGGTTTTAAATCCCAATTCATATATTGCTTGCATTTGCATGTTTTAATAATTTTAAAATTTTTCAAATGGATGTAAAAATACATTTTTTAAATTGTTATATTCAATAAGAAGTTGATTTTAAGCGACCTCCTGATTTTCAAAAGCCAAGATTTTCTAAATCACATTTTTAAACTCAAAATGCTTTATATAGTCTTAAGAAAACTCATAGAGCTTGGTATAAGATACTAAGCAATTTTTTTAAAGGCTTTAACATTGGAAAAATAAATTCAATATTATTTACGAAATACACAAAAGATGATTTAATTATTGTGCAAATTTATGTTGGTGATATTCTATTTGGTGTTACAAATAAATCCTTATGCAAAGAATTGGAAAATTATATGCATAAATAATTTAAGATGAGCATGATAGGAGAGATGACCTTCTTCCTTATACTACAAATCAAGCAAGGCAAAGATTGTATATTCATAAATTACACAAAATAAATAAGAAGTTACTTAAAATATTTGATTTTGAGTTTATAAGCTCAAATTCTACCTCAATGAGCACGACCACCAAACTAGATAAAGATAAGCAAGGTAAAATGGTGGGCATAAAGAAATATCAAGGTATATGTGATCGGTAAAGTGGTTTACTTAATACCTAGTAGACATGATATTATGTTTGATGTATGTTTAGGTGCTAAATTTCAAGTTAATCCTAGAGAGTCACACATTCATGTTGTTAAGTATATTTTAAAATCTCTAAAAGGCATAACTAAATTGGATCTTTAGCACCATCTAATTGATAATTTTGACTTAACTAATTATTTGAATTTTGGTTTTACTAGTTGCATAAACGATAGGAAAAGCACCAGGGAAACTTTTCAATTCCTAGAATATGCCTTGGTAGTTTCATGGTCCAACAAAAAGAAAATTCAGTGGTAACTCCCACTGCAAAAGCTTAATAAATTGTCATTACATTATTTTGTGCTCAAAGAATATGGATGAAGCAAACCCTTATAGATTTTAATCTTAAATTAAACTATATTTCAATTTATTTTAATAACACCAGTGCTATCAATTTAACCAAAAATCCTATTCTACACTCTAGGACAAATCATATTGAAATTAAGTATTATTTTATTCATAATCATATTAAAAAAAGTAATATTACTCTTGAGTTTGTGATCATTAAAAAGCAATTCATGAATACTTCCACGAAGTCATTAAGTGAAGATCAATTGTGTGCTTTTCGGCTTGAGCTAGGTATGGGCTATCCTTTTTAAATTCTATCTCAATATTTCATGTTCCATGCTTTGGTTGCCATATAAAAGTGTGATGCATAATGTAACATGTATACATGAATATTTGATATGCTTTACATGAATTTTCTTATATGTTTTCATGAAAAGCATTAATTAATATGTACATGTATAAAAATCTCATTTTGATCCTTTATAAAAGAGAAATATATTTGGATCATCAAATATTTAACTAACTGAAGAGAGTTTAATTAAAAGAGATAAACTATTGGACTTGTTACTTTTTGGCCAAACATAAGAGAAAATTGGTGGGGGGGAATTAGCAAAGAATACATGACCTATATTGAAATATAAACTTTAAATGATCTTGCAACTAAATTAAAGTGGCTTGTGTATGACATAGACTTACCTCTCTATAGTGTAGAGATGCATTGAATTATCTTGTCATTATCTTCATCTTGCATCGCCTATTCCAACAAGAAAATCCATATTCATTTATCACATCATATGACATTAGTTTCTTCTTCCAATATGTGGTATTATACAAAAATTCTGCACCTAAATATACAAGAAAGCCTTTGTTCATTCCTTTTTATGCAATAATATTTTCATTATCTCTCTTTCCTTTCACAAAACACTCATCCTCTCACCAAACACTTTATCTTTACAAATCTAGAAATGCCTCATAGAAGTAGACATAATTTTACCTCTTTAAATTATAAAGTAATTTACTTTTCTCAAACTACTTCTTTGTCACAGGATGAATCCTCACACTTTTCTATCTCATCTATAAATGATATTCCATATAATATTCATGAAATCCCTCTTAAAGATAGCCCTCATTATCTAAGATCTTTTTTTATGAATCATAACTCATATGAAAGATATTTTCCTTAAATATTTTATAAGATAAAGGTTGTTCATGGATGCTAATTTAATTTTAATGAGTTGAGAATGTTTTCAAATGTTAAAGAGTTGATGATCCATCCACAATGAAACTCATTTATGGGAAATAAAAGTAAAGAAGTCTTTATAGACATGGTGAAATAATTTTATGCTAATCTTGGGTCTAAGTTATAAACAAATGGAAAGCTTTTTTAGGTTTCAAACATGGTGAACAAGAGACAAATAACCATCACTTTGAAAGATGTTGCCCTTTACCTAATGCTTCCTCTCCGTAGGGAAGATGTGTTTAAAAAAGTAGGCTGTATATAGATATGATGTTTCCACCCAATAAGCAATATGAGATATTATTTGGCCATAACAACGAAGCAATATCTACGGGTTCTCGATCAACCAATTTTTTTCAGATCAAGTTCTTTTTAAAGTGCCCAATAGAGCCATTTTACCCTATGGTAGCCTAGATAATGAACTTTATAGATTTATAATTTGGTTTATGGCTAGCATAATGACTTAAAGAAAAATCAATCTTCCAGCTTTTATGCTTCAAAATATCTTGGCTCATAATGGTTGACTTTAGCCTTGTTTGTTTTAAGGAAACTGCTTTCTAGAAAGCAGTTTCCAAGCTTTTTAATGTTTAGTGAATTCTGGAAAATTATTTTTCAAGAAAAGTAATTTGCAACCAAAAAAAATTGTTTTTCTATTGGGAAAGTGCTTTTATCTTCTTAATTCCATAAAACACTTTTCTTTTCTTTTCTTTAACACATAAAATAAACCAAATACAAATACACATTCGACATATCTCTCTCTTTCAACAACCTCATATCAAAATAAACTCTGAGTTACTATCATTAACTAATTTGTCTTTTTTCATTAATTTCAAAAACTTATTTTGAGGTTTTAAAAATGAAATTTACTTAAATTTCAAAATTTTATATTATATGTATATTTATATTTTATAAAATAAGCTATATATAAATATATAATAATAATTTTTTTTCCACAATTATATTTTTTATATCTCATTCTTTTATTATAAGTACTCAAATAGCTACATTCAATGTTATATATATGTTTACTAAACTTTAAAAAAAAATATTTAGAAGTTATTTTTTTATAGTATAGTCTTGTTTTTCATAACATGTCAACATCAAAAAAATATCCAACTTTCATATATTTATTTTGAACAAAAAAAATTATTGTTTTTCTCTCTAGACTAGCAGGTGGTGCATGGGCTACCCTCATTCAAAATATAAAAGCGGGTATACAATACAGCACAGTATAGATTTTGTCCCTTTTGAAATCTGTCAATAAATAAATAAATATAGTAATCAACATGGAAAGGTGACCTGTTCTTTTCAATTGCTGTTTCAAAGAGCTCCATTGACTGCGAAAATCTGTCAATTGATTTTCTTCTTTTGTATTTTGATATGATATATTGCTTAGTTTGACGTACTTTAGTTGGATTGGTATAGACTTTTCATACCCCGGATAAGAAAACTGTTATATGATTGCAAAACAATTTCTTAAAAGATTCAAAAAAACCTAATTAAATCAAGATTATTATTTTTTTAAATTAAAAAACAAAATCGAATTAAAAATAATTCAAACTGTCTAATTTTGATTTGATTTGATTCAGTTTATGATGTACGAAAACTAATAAAATCCAAAAAAAAATTATAGTATAAGTCTAGAAGGAGGCTGATAGAGATTAGAATTATAATAATGGCGCAAATGGCTTGCTTAATATATTAGGAAAGAGCTCTCATGTAGATTTACCCGATTATTTAATTATAAACACAACCACACGACTAAAAAATATGGAGCTGGTTATATATATATAACTGGCATATAGCTCTTCAAGCACAACTGCTCGAATTGAAAACTGGCATTCTCCAAGTGCAAGATTATATATTTTGGTCAAAGACCGGCGCCGTAGCCGTTGGGAGGTGATGGCTGAAGTCATGCCTAAAGAAATAAAGCAATCTTTTTCAACGATCCAGTGCCCACTTGCCAAGACCCTTATTTCCCATCCCAGCCCACCGCTCATAAACAGCCTCGAACTTTTAACTCAAGCCAACAGATATGGTTCTTGTCCACTCCAACCTAAAACCAAAAAAGCAAGTCAAGATCATCAGAGGATGGCATTAATGGATAGGACAAAGGAAAGGAGAACATATACAGATTGGAATTTGTTACTATTTTCTTGTCTTAATCTCTG
>Ga0325403_1006271_pt1 | contig 11299 bp, 8 predicted proteins | sample PopdelMetagenome_19_FD_205665 | JGI IMG/M metagenome (GOLD analysis project Ga0325403, IMG submission 205665) | Populus deltoides microbial communities from Bellville, Georgia, United States - Xylem-PdKOR-R4 | ecosystem: Host-associated > Plants > Phyllosphere > Stem > Wood/Secondary xylem...
GCGGACTCTAAGTTATTATTGTAGACAATCTATTGCTAAGTTTGATATCAAAACCGGAGTTGTGGTATATGAACTTGTGAAGCAACTGAGTTTAATAATTGTGGCGGATCTACGTTATTAATCTTAAGGAGAACATGCAATCAAATCAAACATAGACTGCGGACAATTATGTTTTCTTGATTAATCAACTTATCTAGTTATTAAGGCTGCCATTGAATTAAATTACTAGTGCGGATACTGTGGTTGTTTGATGGTTAGGCTTAGTTATACGGTGGATCCGCTAACTAACCAATGTTAAGAAGAGATAAATATTTAGAATACAAATTAATGTTTCTTTTCCATGATCAGTTCTGATTTCTGTAGGTGGATGTGTGCTTGCAACCAAGGTTTGTTCTCTTGATAATTTTCTGATTTTATTAAATTTTGTTTGGTAGTTTTCTGTTTTCTTTTGCTTTAGCCTAGATAACGTCCAACCCCCCCCCCAAATTGCATATTATCTAGCATAAAAATCTAACTTGAATCTTCCTCGTGGGATCGACCCCTTGCTTGCTCTATATTATCTTGTGTGTTGTGTTTGAAGCTAGGGTAATTAATTTGTGCGACCGCGACATCGCAACACGTAATCCACAAGGTCCCTAGTGGAGTCGTCATTATGTCGCACGTGTGTGGCGTCACGGCGAAAACATCTACCCTCAAAATTTTATATTATCTAAAATGTGGCAAATGTGGGGAAACAAGAAATTCTTGTCTTTTATATGTGGAAAAATGGAATGGGAGTTGCCACCTAATATTTTGGTCACTAGAAACCCTAACTGGTCTTAGAGATTGGATACGGGGACTGCTTGCATAAAGGGAAGATATTAGCACCCCAAATACATCCTACCTTAGGTAGGCTGCATTGTTTTATTGTCTGATAAAATCTAAGGTCTTGTCGTGTTTTCTAGTTGTTGGTCCGTCTATGGTTTAAGAAAAGTTCTCCTCGGTAAGAAGGTCCTTGTCTTATCGGGTAAAACCTAACCGTTCTAACATCAATAAAAGAATTTAATATCCAGAATACGTCTTACGTATAAGGTCGTAAACCCAGATATTAAAAGAAAAGAAAATAATTTTTTTTTAATTTTTTTTTGAAATATTGGTCAGTTCTCATGACTTTAATAAATTGGTTATTAAAGCCAAAATGCATGCTAAAACCCCTTTTTTTTTATGAAGATACAATATGATTTTTTTATTTTTTTCTAGAGAGACTTGGTTGTATGCATGAAAATAAAAACATTTTTTGTTTCAATGTTTTAACAAAAATTGGATATTTTAATATCAGATTTGTATCTTTATAGTGTAAAAATACAAACCAATATTATGCCAAATTGATAAACAATATATGGGAAAATCACAAATTTTTTTGAAATTTTTGCAATTTTTTTTTAATATTTTGATTTTTGATTTTTTTTGGGTCGGGTCCAACTCGGCCCATGTGGCTGGGCTGGACCCAGCAGGCCTGACCGGGTCACTGGCCCAAACCAGTGACCCGGCTGGGCAAGAAATCACGCATGCAATCTCCTTTTTGTTCAAGTGAATTATTCACTTGAACAGTAAACAATAACAATGAAAACAAAACCGCATGTTGTAATCAAAATGCAAAGTGAGAGAAGCTTACCTAGTAACTGAGACCAATGGAAATGACGGTGCTAAAACTTTGGCTCACGATCAGTAGTAACTGGTTCTGAGGAAGACGAAGACGATAGCAGCACTGGTGTGGTCTCTGTTATATATATATATATATATATATATATATATATATATATTGCTTCCTTCTGTTGATGCTCTTTAGAGACAGTGAAAAAATGATGACGATGAATACGTGGTGTGCTATTTCTTCTGTATTTTCTTGTTTTCGACTGCGTTCTTCTCCCCTATCCTCTTTCTTTTTTTCCTCTGTTCTGCTCTCCTCTCTCTGTCGTCCCCTCACTGTCTCGTTGTCTTCCCTCTCTGTTTTCTCTCTTCGTTTTTTCATCAGTTCTCTGTTCTTCCCTCTCTCTGTTTTTTGCTTTCTGTGTATTTTTAAATCTTTTTCCCTCCCTCTGTTTTCCTTATGCTTTCTCCATTTCTCCACCCGGGTCCCCCTTTTCTGCTCGGTCTCTCCTCTGGCTTTTATAGCCAAAGAATGTATGCTTTATTGCATGAATTTAGTGACGGCCGACGTGCATTAGTTGTGAAATGCTCCCCATAACTGAAGCAATCTGTGGCTTTTGTTGCTGAATCAATTCCTTTGTCTATTGAAACGGCTCCTGAAGAAGAGAATGAATAATGCCTCTAAAACGACACCGTTTTCCTATTCAAAATGTATATTTTCGATTTGGTCATTGGAGTTTTGTATTTTTTTTGTAATCAAACCCCTCGGATAAATTGTAATTAGATCCCTTGATTTTAGCGCCTTTTCCGGTTTAGTCCCTGGTTTGGATTGTTTCAATTAAGTCCCAAATTGGCCATCAAATTTATAGTAACTTTGCAAGAGATAATGAGTTTGTGATAGTACTTACATGTGTTCTGAACCACGTGGAAAATTATTCATCTTGTAATTGAAAGATTTAGGATTCGGTCAGCTGTGATTTATTGGATAGTAAATATTGTCGATGTTGCCTATAAGGTTGTTCCAAATTATATTTGTTTATGATATTACAATATATAAATAGTACATTCTTAACAAAGTTTAATTAATAGTATATATACTTACTGAATAAAAGGTCTCAGCTCATCACAGTTAAATAGAACATAATTGTGTGCTTGTCTAAATTCTATTACAGACAAATATCTTCCCCTTACGACAATTTTAGGTGTGGGTCGTCCAGGATTGGAGAATATTGACAAGTTCCCACTAGAAGGCACTTCACACCATCATCATGTCGTGAAACGCGATTGATTCTTGTTCTCAAATGATGTTCGTGAGATAAATGTTGAGATCTCCTTAACAATATAAGCCTCACATATCGAAGCCTCAACATGTGCCTTATTCTTAACCTTTTTCTTAAGATTGAACAAGTGCCTGTATTGAATTAATCAAATATTTTCAATTAAGAAAAACAAAGAAAATACTTTTATATATGAATTACATTGCAACTGTAATATCTAACCATTTGAATGGATACATCCATCTATACTGGACCGGTTCTCCAACTTTTATCTTGAATGGTAAATGTATGGGGAGATGCTCCATTCAGTAAAAAAATAATGGAGGGAATATCATCTCAAGTTTGCATAGTATCTCGACGATATTTGTTCCAAGCCTCTCAATGTGATCAACATTCAACTTGCTGGAGCATATATCTCTAAAGAAATGACTGACTCCGTGAGTGCATCCCATATCCTTTTTGGCAACAAATAACGATAAGCTAATGGAATGAGTGTTTGAATAAACACGTGGCAGTCATGATTCTTCATTCCATACAATCTACATTCCTCTATATTAACCAACCTTGATATGTTTTAGGCATGTCCATCAGGAAAACACAGACTATTAAGTCATTTGTAGACTAGTAGTTATGCATTTTTCTTTAACATCAAGCTTGCTCTTAGTTTTGCGACCCATGACCCATCACCAACCAACTCTATATTTTTACAGTTACAAAACAAAGCTATATCCAATCTAGCCTTGATCTTGTACTTTGTCTTCCCTTTCACATCCATGACGGTGTTAAAAATGTTCTTAAACATGTTTTTTTTCTATGTGCATGATGTCAAGGTTATAGCGGAGGAGATTGGTCTTCCAATAAGGAAGCTCCTAAAATATACTTCACTTTACCCAATTGTGGGTTAAACCAAAACCAGGAAACTTCTGCTTACCTGATTGGAGACCAAACACAAAGTCACCGTACTCTGATACAACATCATGCAATTCTTTACTAAAAAGACACGGGGGTGCAACATCCTTTTCAACTCTGCCAACAAAGAAATCCTTTCTGTTTTTTTGTACCTGTGATTCGGTGGCAAGAAACGACGGTGACAGTAAAAAAAAAAAGCTTTACCTCCGTTTGTTAGTGTGAATGCCTTATTGTTTTCCATGCAGTATATGGACATGCTAGTTTTCTATGTGTGCTCCAACCAGAAACCATTCCATAAACTGGAAAATCATTGATAGTCCACATCAAAGCCACCCTCATAACAAAATTTTGTTCCTCTGATATATCATAAGTCAAAGCTCTAGAGGACCATAACTGCGTTAACTCATTAATCAACGATCGAAGACAAACATCGATATTCCGACCCGAGCTGCTCGGACCGGGTATGATAGTAGATAAAAACATGAACTCTGGCCTCATACACATCCCCAGTGACAAGTTATAAACCGTGAGTATGACCGGTCAACAAGAATAAGGAGTAGCAAATGACCCGAATGGGTTGAATCTGTCTGTACACAACCCAAGACGCACGTTTCTTGATTTAGCTGAAAAGTGAAGATGCACACTGTTAAAGTGTTTTCATGCTTCACCGTCTTAAGGATGCACCATCACTCCATCAACCGCATTATGTGATTGGTGCCATGTCATGTGCTTAGCAGTCCTTGGTGACATGAATAACCTCTGTAGTCTAGGTGTGATTGGGAAGTATCTAAGTTTTTTATATGCCACGAGAGTCTTTTCCTTGCCAGTTCTGGGTTTGTAATGGGAATGCCTGTATGTCATGCACTCGGTCAGTTCAGTATTTTCAAGGTAGTATAACATGCAGAAGTTAGGGCACATGTTAATTTTTTGGTATCCTAAACCGAGGGGTTTCATCATGGATTTGCAGCATAGAAGTTCTCTTTCAGCCTGTTCCCTTCAAGTAAAATGCTTCTCGCCTATTCAATAATTTTATCATAACCGGCCTCACTTAACCCGTGATCTGACTTGATGGTGAACACCTGTGCTATGGCCAATAATTAACTGTGATTCGTGCAACCATCTCATAATGGTTCGTCAAAATCTTTCAATTGATTAAAAAACCTTGTTGCATCTGCATTATGTTCTTCTTTTACGATTGAACATTGACTGACATTACCTTGATTCATTCTCATTGCATCTATAACCATATTCCTGTAAAGATAATTGTTGTAATTTGCAACTCCATGCACGTTGCTAGCACAAAAAGTTGACCCAACCACCCTCTCTCCCATGCTCTTATTACGAACAAATAGTTCTCCGTGTGCATACCAACACAGGTAATCCTTCATGAACCCTTTTGTGTAGAAGATGCATCATTACAACATTTGGATGTAGATACCTTTTATTTTGACACTTCCTGCATCGACACCTAATACCACCTCTAGTAAAATTTCTGGGAATAGATGTTGCGAAGTTAATAAAACCCCAAACCTCGTTACAATAATCCATCCTCCGCAATCATAGGGGTGAATCTCGATATATCCATGAATGATCATCCATGACTTCTGTCACACCCTCGCGAGGAGCGCGGCGTTGCGGCGACCCCCCCGAGAGCGGGGATTGATTTCGGGGTCTTTGTTTTGTGAATAAAGGAGTCGCCACCTAGTATTATTTTCACTAGGAAACCTAACTGGTTTTTCAGAGATTCTATGGCAGGAGCTCAAAACCTATACGACAACTCTTTGCTAAAAGACTATAATTTGTAGTTTTGTCAAAGGTCAGCATGAGTAAAACACTATTGGGATGATTGAATCGAAAGGATTCATTGTGATGACAGGAGGTGTTGATATATTGAATTGGTTTAAGATCACCAAGTATTAAGGTGATAATAGTTTTTATCAGCTTTCTTTTTGTCCAATTTCCGAACCCTTCTGTGAATGCTCATGCGTCCCATTTGGCGTCAACAGTGACAAGCACTTGGCTCCCAATAATTGTAGTGAATTTAGTAGTACATTTTTTAAAATAAAATGAGAAATATTTATTATTTTCTTCGCGAAAGAGATGAGGAAATATTTGAATTGATGGAATCTTATAAACTATTAAGCACGAGTAAATAAAGTGGTCTAAAAGCTCAAAACCTAAACGACAACTCTTTGCCGCCGGACTATAATTTGTAGTATTGTGGAACAACTACAAATGTATGCACTCTTTCAACACAAAATCCAAATGTTGCACTCTTTCAACACATGAACTAGAAGACAAAATATTGGGATAACTAATTAATACTGATCTCAACGATGAAGATCACTAAACTTCTATCAAATCAATAAATTTTTAGATATCATTTTTTTTTACAATTTATAAAATGGTTTTTAGTGCAAGAAAATAGGAATAATGTTTTTTGACAATTTATAAAAAAATCATCATTTTATACTAGGATATGTAATCTCATTTTAAATGATCGATTTTGAGCTTCACACCTTGAATTGGTTGAACCATATCGAGTCTTTGTTTTTGCAATATAAACAATGTCTTTGTTTTCACCAAGTAATGCCACTAAGTTTATTACACATACACCCCTTCCTTTAGAAAGGATCGATCAAGAGTTAACTGGTTATCCATTTTAAAAATAAAACCAAGGGGTCGTGTCGAGGTTGTTCAGGATGAGAACGAAGACACAAGTGTGGGAGATAATATCTTTCAAGTTAGTGAGTTGGTTGAACTGTATCGAGTTGCTCCATCGATTGACTTAGAAGAAAATTCAAATTTTCTCATCTTCAATAATAGTCTTGTTGATGTTGACGCTGAGGAGTTGAATGTTGTTCTGAGCTCCAGCGGACAAGCAAAGGTCAATGAAGATGATGATAACAACGTTATTAATGTTGAAGATTGCGATGGAGCTGATGACGATTCAATTGAAGAAGAAGAAGATAATTCTGATTAACTTTCAGAACACGAAAGTGTGAAGGAATTTTTTATAATGTAATATTTATGGATGAAATTCTGTACACAGAATTATTTATTTTATAATTGTTATGTGAATTGCTATTATTTGTGTTGTGCATGCAACTTTCAATGTAAGTTTTTGCAGGGAGGATAGACAGGGAATACATACACTATCTACCATTCACTGTGCACATCATCGATGGAAACACCGACGGTTTGAGTCCGTCGGTGTATTGTAGAGGTGAAGGGCACTGTTCACATCCCACATCACCGATGGAAACACTGACGGTTTGTGTCCGTCGGTGTATTCCAGAGGCAAAGGGAATGTTCCCACATCATCGATAGAAACATTGACAGTTTGTGTCCGTTGGTGTTTTCTAGAGGCGAAGGGAACTGTTCACATCCCATGTCGATGATGTCAATTAAAGTCCTCTGAGTTAGTTGCAGGTTACTGAGGGAATTACTGATGAATTGGGTAACCCAAAGTGGGGGTAATTAATGCATCTCTAACCGTGTGTACTATTTAACATTAGCGAGGGAATTACTGACAGACCACCGACGGACTGTGAAAATTCTGGAGGGTTTTTTGAAATTTTTAGTGCGAAATTGAAATTTCATTGTGAATTTACCAAGGGAATAATCGATAGCTTAATGAAAAATACTATTATTTAATTTTTTATCGATGATTCCGTCGGTAAAAACATAGTATAAAACCCAGTGAGCACCCTTTCAGTTCATTTTTTCCTTTCGTTCAATTTTCTTCCATCACCTCTCATTTTTTCCTCTCAATTCAAGTGATTTTGCTTCAATTTCTAGTTCTATCTTCATCTTCAAAGTTTAAAAGGTATGTATTGTGATTCTCCTCACTTGTTATGATTTTTTTATCCCTGACTATTGCATGGATATACAACATGTTTGTAAAATTTCAAAGAGTTTTGCCCTTGATTTCAAAATAATTAACTTATTTGAGGTAAAACAAAAATATTATTCACTTTTGATATAAAGGATAAAAAAAACCTACAAAAGGGTTAATTTCAAAAATGTTATTAGAGATAGTAATTTACCTATAACTCACCTTTATATAAGGATAAAAAGCCTCTATGAGGTCAATATCCAAAATATTATTGGGAGTAATGCAATTCATTCATTTCTAATTTAAGGATAATAAGCTGCAAAGAATTTTATTTGGAATATTATTTTGAATGATGCGGTAGCTAAAAATCCCAAATTTGTCCTGAAATAAGCCTCAATGATAATGGAGGATATTTCAACCTTTCAAACCAAGTTTTTAACCTAGGAAACCATATTTTGTTCATCGTAGTAAACCCGTTATAATAGGCCGATAGAAATAGAAACACCATCATATCATAGCAACCACAAAACAAAACAAAAAATTATGAAATTTACCTCAGGCGAGGCGTATTAGGGGTGCTAATACCTTCTCTTTACGCAACCAGTCCTTTGCCTAGAATATATAAAAGACTAGTTAGGATTCCTAGTAACCATAATACTAGGTGGTGACTCTTTATCCAACGAAAGACGTCCTCCCCACCATTACAACCCCCACCATTTTTCATCCAAACAAAACCTTGAAACCCCCTCACCTCCTCATTCACCAAAACCCATTTGCTAACTACCCATTGTCCCTTCACCATAAATCACCACAACCGAAACCACCATAGCCACCATAACACAACCCATGATCGCTAATCATCCTCCTTCCCCACAACCCTTCTCTTACCTTTTTTAGTTGTACAACAATCTCTCACAACCCTCATTCCTACCATTTTCCTTTTCAACCATGAAAGTTGTTAACCCCAGGAAGAAATAAATAAATTAAAGTGAAGAAATTCATGCATATGGTTAAATAAAAACATGAATTCAGAAGTTTTTTAATATAAATTTCCAGCGAAATAATTTGAGACATTATAATAAACCCAGTACTATTGAGGGTTGGATGTAATCGAAGAGAATAATACACTTAAAGGAAATGAGGGCCTAAATGCAAATAAGGGAAATTATAGAGTATAAATGCCCTCTCCTCACCAAAAAAATCTGCAGGGACCATAAGGAAAGAAAATAGGGAGTTTTGTATCCATTCTTGCAAAATCAAGAGAGAAACACTAAAATTTGAAGAACCCATCCAAGATTAAGGGTTTATAGATGGGATAAACACTTGTGTGCAAGGGATTAACAAGAAAATTGAACAAGAAGAAAAGAAAGGAGGGAGTTGAAAATCTTCAACTGGTTGAAGATCAAAATCTTAATTTGTACCGGGTAAGGTGTTCTAAACATGATCTTAAAAATTCATTTCAAATTTGATAATGAATTTATGCCTTGATATTGAATTATAGGTTAGGGTTCTTAGACATGAATTGGGGAAAAAGTATTTGTTGTTAACGTAACAGTCCAAACTGTACGACTCGATCAATGTTAAAAGATCCCAACATATCCTTTTTATTTGAGGGTAAATTTTTTTTTTCCAAAAATTTGGCAGAGTTTCGTTTGTATTTAGGACATCCCAAGTTACCGACTACTATCAATTTACTCAATTAACCCATCATCATAAGGTCCCATAATTCTGGACCCTATATCAAACCTCATAATTCCACACCTCATACAATCCACACAATATATATATATATATATATATATATATATATATATATATATATATCCTACGAGTAAGTTCAATATGAACATAGTCCAAACATCATATCATAAAATTTAAAAGGAAAGGAATACTAACATGCAAAGAAAGTATTTACAACATAATAAGTGTTCTTAAATATTTCAAAAGGGTTAATTACAAGATAACTAAAATACCACATGCTAAGTTGAACTTTTATAAATGCATCAAAGTTTACACAAAAGTATACTACATAAACACATTAATTCCCTTTTGTTCAAGTTAAATATTTACATAAGCTTCACAAAGTAGAGTCCTAAACTAATGATCTTCTTGGATATTTGATGGACCTGTTACATAAATAAACATATCATTATGTTGATAAAGAATATATATGCTCATGTAATGAATACGAATAAAGTATTAACTTTCTAGTGGACCTATAAGAATTCTAACAGAGAACTTATATTTTGCTTGTAAGTCTTTTAAACCTAATTAACACTCATTTGCATATCCTTAATTTGAATACTCTTATTTACTTGCATGAATTAGGTGACCTTGCCAAGTCTAATCTTGTGATTCATATCCCGGTAATCCTATCACGAATGCCATTAGCCGAAGCTAATCTTGTAAATCATCTCCCAGCAATCCTATCACGGATGCCATTAGCCGAAGCTAATCTTGTAATTCATATCCCGACATTCCTATTGTCGCACCCTCGCGGCGGAGCACGGTGTCGCGGCGATCCTCAATTGATTTCGAGGTCGTTTTGTTTTGTGGATAAGGGAGTCGCCACCTAGTATTATGGTCACTAGGAAACCTAACTGGTCTTTCAGAGATTCTAAGGCAAGGGACTGGTTGTGTAAAGGGAAGGTATTAGCACCCCTAGTACACCCTACCTAAGGTAAGCTGCTTGGTGTTTGGTTTGCCTTATAATTGCTATGGTGTTGGTGTTTTCTAATCCCATCAGTTTTTCTAGTTTTGATTCAAACTAAATTTATTAAGGTAGAAATCCAAGGAGATTCCATATGCTTTAAAAGCTCATTTTTCCCTTAGTATTTCAAGAGTTTGCGACTCGTAAATCGCAAGTAGGGAGGATAAAGATTTAGAAATCTAAGGAAATTCAGAGCGCTTTAAAAGCCTCTTTTTGCCTTAGTGTTTCATACTCTCACGGCTCGTAAATTGTGGAGTCAAAAGTTGAAATGTCCTCAATTATAATCAAGGCTTCTTTCAAGGATGTGTGCGGATTTATTATTCCTAGAAAATTATTTTGGATATTTACCACTTCGGGTTTCTTTATCCAAATATTAACAGTGAATAATAACAAATTATTCCTAATAATATTTTGGATATTCATCCTTTAAGGATTTCTTTATCCAAACATTAGCGGTGAATAATAGATGAATTCCCCCTAAAATAAGATTTTTATATTTTTTGGAATATTGGCCAATACCCTTTGGAGTTTTACAAACATGTTGTAAAATCTAGAAATGCAAGAAAACAAATTTTATTGGGGGGAATTCATCTAATACAACATGTTAAATTTTTTAATTTTACATGCCTGATCCTCCTCGACCAATCTTTAGTAATTCTCTCGGTATTTAAATATACTCTTTTTATTGGTATATTTTTTGATATTCTTCCAACATATTTTTTATTTTATTTTTGTATTTTTTCTCTTTTTTTGGTTTATGTGGGGCCCAAAAAAAAAAAGTAACAACAATAATCACCGTACCAGTTACTTATAGTGAGCTGTTGGATTTGTACAGGACAATTTTATGGGTTCCATGGTTCTCAATCTTTATAAGTTTGATATGACAATAATAAGGTATGAATATATATGGTAGAAATGAACTGTCGTATATTTTTC
>Ga0325403_1006272_pt1 | contig 11297 bp, 9 predicted proteins | sample PopdelMetagenome_19_FD_205665 | JGI IMG/M metagenome (GOLD analysis project Ga0325403, IMG submission 205665) | Populus deltoides microbial communities from Bellville, Georgia, United States - Xylem-PdKOR-R4 | ecosystem: Host-associated > Plants > Phyllosphere > Stem > Wood/Secondary xylem...
AGTTAAAATATTTTGGAAAGCATTTTTGAAAATATATTTGGATTTAGTTTTTGGAAAACTTGTTTGTTGCAAGGAAAGGAGGGGTTTTGAAGATAAAATACCTCCTTGGGGTTTTGAAAGTGATTTGAAAATACTACCTGTTTGAGACACGGAGTCACTGGAGGCTTGTTGGGATACCTTTTGCAATGCCAGGAGTAATTCTGGCGATTTGGATATAGTGTCAACCCATTGTTGAACTGCGTCTGTTTGTACTTGTAGTGATTTTGGAGTTTCTTCGTCTTCAATAACTGCCTCATACCAAGATTTGATAGGCTTGGCAACGAGGATGGCTGAAGACATGAGTTTTGTAGAAGGCTTGGGGCGCTCTGGTTTTGTAGGCTGTGTTTGAGGGGCTTTTCCTTTGTCTTTGGCTTTTGCTTTAGGAGGCATCAGGACCTGTTTTGAAGGAATATATATATTGGTGTTTTGTAATTATGATTACATAACGAAATGAAAAATCCTTATAGATTAATTTATTCCTTCAATGTTCCATCAAACTATTTGCAATTTTATCGCGTACAAAATCCATACGTGAAGGCCTCTGTGATCCTTGAACGGCCGAGCAAGGAACGATATCATGTAAAAAGTCATCTGGAATTAAATTGGGATTGCGATCATACTCAGAAAAAACTGCATCATCTTGCGATCTCCTTCTAATATAGTTATGTAGTGCCAATGATGCAACTACAATCTCAACTTGTGTTTTGTATGGATAAGCAAGCATGTTTTGCAAAATTCTCCACCTCTGTTTCCATACCCTAAAAGAACGTTTGATCACGTTACGTAGTAATGAGTGTGCACGATTAAATACTTTTTTCAACCACTTGGTTGTCCACGACGCCTAAATTCTTGGAAGTGATACCTCTCGCCCTTGTAAGGACTCAAATACCCATACTCATTGGGATATCCAACGTAAACCAAATAGTATTTCCCTGCAAATAATAACATGGTAATTTTTAACAAAACTAAAAAAATAAAATTATATAACTTCAATTACCAAATCTTCAATTTATTTCAAATCATAACCTTCTGGTGGTTTTGGAAATTTTACATTGCTATTGTCAATAGCCTCAAGAAAAATACGTGTATCGTGTGCAATGTCTTCCCATCCTGCCCACACAAACATGAATTGCATGTCAAAATTACAAGCGGCCATGACATTTTGTATTGGTACACCTTTTCTTTCAATAAATGGAATTTGATTTTCAGATGATATGCAGACATGAATATGTATGTCATCAATTGCACCAACACAATTCTACAGGCCACAAAAAAATTAAGTAATCATGAACATTTATAAAATATTTCATTCTCATTTAAACAACTTAATTAAACTTAATTAAATAAAAATTCATCTTACCTTGAAATGTGGCATAAATCTTGGATTCATTGCAATTTTTCTTGGTGTGACTTCCACAGCAAACAAACATAATGATTTAAGCACTTCTTTAAAACATCTACTAACAGTTTCACCTGAATGTTGAAATCTCTCATGCACTTGTCTATTTGACGCCTCAACTGCTATTGTAAATAAAAACATTGTTACATTTTCAATAACGCTCATTTTTCTTGAAGGTTTTAAGCCATGATGCGTTTCTAAATCATTGCACAGACTCAACAAAATGGTTGAATCCATCCTGAACATGTTAACACTTTGTTTCCAATGACCTCTTAAAACCTCAGTCAACCAACGCATCCCTATGTTGTACGAAACCATACATTGTTCTTTATACATATAATTAATATAATACACGTGCATATAATTAATCTTTTTTATATCAAACTGCCTCTTTAAAATAAATTCATCGTCATCATCACTATCATCGTCACCGTCATCATCATTACTGTCGTCAGAGTCATTTCCATCACCGTCATCTCAGGCACCAACAACTAAGGCACCACTACCTTCACAACTAGGATAATTAATGTGGTCTACAATGCGGTTCATTACATTATCATAATTGCCATCAAAATCTTCATTAAATATGTCATTAAACCGTGGATCATCTATAACTTCAATTACATGTAAACAAAAAAATAATTTATATGTTGTTAATAAAAAATTTAAATAATTAAATATCATTCAATAAAAAAAACTATCAAAGAGTTGGTGCGACATAATTTTTTCCATACCTGTAAAGCCAACAAAAAAAAAGTGTTCCACTTGCTTGTATAAAATGCAATTGAGAGGTTCGAGGGGTTTGTTATGAAGAAAGATAGTTCATTGAAAAATATGATACATACATTCCTCTTTATATGGAAAAAATTCAATGATGTTTACGTCTATTTTACAATTTTTCAGCTTTCAACATAAGTACATTCACATATATGGGCTGTAAAAGTAACATATAATGTTAATTTTATAGCTCATACATGGGCAACATTCTGACATGTAGTCTTTCATTTGTTTTGTTCTCATTCTATTATTCAAGATTCCTTGGCCCATTGTTTTTTATTTACTTTTCACCATGACAGTTTCAACAATCAACTACAATTCAACTTCTGTGGATGAAGTGTCCCACGACAGAAAAGGAGTAAAAAATATAGCTAAGTAAAAAACCAGCGATAAGACCTTACGATAGAAAAGGAAAAAACACCAACAGTAACTGCAAATAGAAAGCAAATGGGGTTTTAATCTTCTAACTAAACCAATATTCAGACCTCAATGTGCTCACAGTAGCTACACATGGAATACTATAAGAAAACAAGCCAAAAAGGAAAAAAATACAGCTAAGGAAAAACAAACCATCATCAGACCTCATGACAGAAATGCAATTAACACTAACAGTAATTGCAAATGGGGTTTCTATCTTCTAACCAAACCAATATTCACACCTCACAAGCTCACAGTAGCTACACATGGAATATTACAAGAAAACAAACCAGAAAGGAAAAAAATACAGCTAAGGAAAAAAACACAAGCAGCATGTATAGTCCTATTAGACCTCACGGCAGAAAAGAAAAAAACACCAACAATAACTGCAAATGAGGTTTCTATCTTCTAAACAAACCAATTTTCACACCTCACAAGCTCACAGTACCTAGACCCACCTGTGGCAGCTGGAATATTACAAGAAAACAAGCATTATAACAGGAACACTCAAGCTTAGTTTTGGTAGGGAACAAAACAGTGAAGGTAAATGAACAACCAATTCCATTAAAGGGTCAACCATTTAACATTAAAAACCATTTAACATTTTAATTCGTAGATAAAATACAACATTAAAAACCAGCAATTTCTCATACAAGTCTGTTAACTCCCGAAAAGCAGTTTAATAAATACAATGGTAAACAAATTACTGCAAATGGATATGCCTATATGTCTCAACATGAAATGTAGAATAATAAAATAACTCGGACAAACTTTGGCAAATGGAAACTACTCTTTTAAAAATCAGCATCCCATTATTCAGCAACAATAAAATAAACATGTATAAATACTGTAAGCACTTGAACATAGTTAATTGATTAATAGTTAAGAAAATTAAATCATACCATGTCAGCTAAGCACGTTTAGTTCGTGCATACATTCGCTGCAACCATCTCAACTTCTGTTGCTTATCACCCATACTGACCCACATTTCTCTTTTCCTTCTTAAACTCAGATACTCAGTAGCAAAGTCATGAAACTCATCTTCAATTGAAACTCCAGGAATTGAGTGCAACTTAGCCATCACCTCGCACTCGCGAATACAACAGCCTTCGCGATCCATATTCACAGAAGTGGAATCACTCTTAGTCGACATACTCTCAAGTAGTTGATTGCACATTGACATCAGCTGAACACCAATTCTAGACATTTTCTTCTTTCTACCTCGGACCTCAGAAGGATCTCGTTCTTTTCTTTTGCCACCGCTTTTTGTGTTGCTGCTGCTTGACATATTTATCCCTCCAACCATTCGAGACATGTTAGTCTGGAAATCTGGAATCCTATCTTCCTGGAAATCACCGCTTTCTTCTTCCAAACCAGCACTATCAATGTTGGCATTGCTTGTGCCAGGATCGACATCATTGCCACCAGGTACTCCTGATGAAGGAGCCCATGCAAACTCTCTAGTTGCGACAATGTTGGAATACATTCTGTCAAATTTATTCTTCAATGACGGTTCAATACCGACATGTCTGAATTTTTTGGCTCCTCTAATTTCCTGCATATAAATAAAATCAATTAATGAAGGATCATGTAATTTTTTTTCTGGAATTTGACAATAATAAAAGAAATTGTTAGAATGATGAGGAAGTTACCTAAATTTTTTGTTTCCACCACTCATCGCTAGCTAAAATTGTTTCTAATTCACTATTCCAGCCAACACTAGTTTCAGAAACCAGCTTATTCCATATCCTCCAATCATTTTTGCATCCATTCCATTTGTTTTTCAATTATGTTTTAGTGAATGCATGACCAGTTTGTTTTTTGAATGATGTTATAAGAAATTTTCACCCCGTTTTATTGAAATGAGTATTAGGTCTCATTCTTATATCAATGGTCTTAATGCATATATCACAAACTATATGCAACATTTCATTTGTCCAAGCAGCCTTATCCAAAGATTCAAGACCTTCCATGATATCTTGTAAAACATTTAACAAAAGTTTAAAATCAATCAATGACATCAATTACATTGTGGGACATATATAACCATGGATTCAACCAATACAAAAACAATCAATGTTCTGCATTTACAAAAGCTGTGTGGTTAGCAACAAACATTGATTATACATTTAATTTGAATGAGAATGTTCCCGTTAATTCCAAGTAAACCAGAAGGAGTTGCAATTTGTCATGAAAACTAATGGAAACCCATTAATTTTCAACTATGCAGAAAACTCAATTTTTGTTTACTTCTTTAAAGAAAATCATCATCGTCATCATGGCAGTTTGGATTCTCAGAAAACAGAGGAAAAAAAACAAAAAAGTCAAGAATTTATTTCTAGATTCGAAGTAACACACCTTTCTTTCTCAGCATACAAACACACAAATGCAAAATCGAAGTTCTGATTTCCTTGAAAAGTAGAAATGAAAGTAATAGATAGTGAGAATTTGATCTAATCCTACACGACATGCTAACAGGTCACTCCTTAAGATTTACTATAAACACACGCATAGTAAAGAACTCTACGGTTTATCAAACAGAAACAACATTAATATGCACAGTAAACAGATCAACATCCGCATTACATTGTTTCCAGATAATTAATTTTAATCAAGCAGCATCACTGTAAACTAATAGACATCAACAACAAAACAGATTTCAATGAAGAACAACAAATAATTATGCACAATACACAGACCATGAAGCAGTACAGAAATGCAATTTTTAGCTCAAGTAAAAAAATTAAAGAATACACAGTACAAGTCATGAAGCAGCACAGAAATGCAATGAAATTTGCTCAATTAAAAAAATTGACGAAGGCACAGTAAACAGAAGAGAAGCAGCAACAATAATGAAATTTTTAGCTCAATTCAAACAATTGAAGAACGCACAGTAAACAGATCATGCAGCGTCACAGAAATGCAATTTTTAACTACAAAAAATTAAAGATGGAGATAAATGGTAAATTGATTTGCCAATTAACCGTAAACACAACAATTTTGGGTTAGGGTTTAGGACCGTTGGAAAAGTAATTGGGACCGTTGGGAAAGTAATAGGAAAGTGTTGGTGATGAGAGAGAGGAGAAAACGCATGAAAAGCAATGGGTAATTGCTTTTCAAAAACTGCAGTCCAACCTCAGTTTTGGACTGGGACCCACGTCAATAAAAAACATGGTTGGTGTTAACCAAACACTGTGTTACATATTTTAATTTCAGCCGCAGCCGCAGCAGCATATCCAAACACTAGTCTTATGGATTTGAAAAAATTAAGTTAGGTTGTCCATAGTCAAGTAGCTGGTAGCTGCTTGTTGAAGCTAAAAAGCATTAGCGTTCTTCTATGTCCTTCTGAGGCTTCAAATGTGGAGATTTATCAATATGTCCGGCTTAGTAAAGAACTGCCATTAAACTAGTTGGTGGTGATGCTCTGGAAATGAATCTTTTAAGTGCTGGTGAAAGGTTGCAGTTGCTGCAAGGCTGGTGTGATTCAAAGTAGAAAGTTCATTATTAGGAAAACCATAATGGAATGGAGAAGTTGAAAGTCTGTTTCAAATTCAACTCTTTCCAGCAAATGCTTGTTAAAAATATTTGCTTTGCACAATTTTAAGTAGCTTTTTTGTTCCCAATCTGTAGACAACGTTTTTTTTATTCACAATTGAGGTAGGTAGTTTTACTTTTGAAAGTACATATCAAAGGGTATTTTTAAGAATCTAATTAATAGGGTATTTTAAGAGTTTTTTTGAATGACATGAAGACTGATCAAAGGGTAAGAGATATTATAAGAGAGAATGGTGGGGAGGAAGATCATTTGATATAAGAGGTTGATCATAAAAGGTTTACAAGGTGGATGAAGGTTTAATAAGAGAGATAAGAGTCTATCAAAAAAGGGTAAAAAAGGTAAAATCTAAAAAAATAAGGTTTGAGATGTCATAAATATAATTATTGATAGACTAAGAGTTGGTAAGGGTAGTGTGAAGGATAGGAAAACAAATGCAAAGTTAATGATGATGGTGGTTTTTAATTCAAATAATGCAACAAAAAAGATACATATATCATTAAAAAAAAGTGGATTTACAAATATTGTATTTAAAATTTCTATAGTCATGGCTAACTTTACTTTCAAGAGGCTATTTATTGATAATGGGAGGGTAGTTGATATATAATTTTATTATTATTTTGAGTAAATGGAATTAGAGGAAAAAGAGAGAGATAAAACTAATATGTTTTTTGTTTCATGGATTTGTTGGAGATTTAGTGATGATCAAAGCATTTCCAAAGCCAAGCATAATACTTGTGGATTTTTAATCATATAAAAGCCATTGGCTTTTATTGTTATAGTGGGGAGTCTTATACTAAATGCTCTAGAAGCTATTATTTTGGCTTATAATTATCATATTGTGGGGTTTTGTAAGAGAAAAAATACAAGGGAGACCAAGAGTGATTAAAATATAGCTAGTTAATGTTATTTGGCTAAGCTAAAAGGGATATGATGAGAATTAATAAGCAACACCACAAGTTCCATCATATGTGTTAATTAGGTCAATTACAAGGTCAAGGGCTAAAAACATTAAAGAAGCTATTAATGGGCTTATTCAAAATATTTAGGCCAGGTCAATACTTTAGAATCCAACAATGGATGATCAAGCTTTAATTAATATGATCCATGTAAAGAAATGAGATCTTATTAGGCTTTAAACGTTCGATAGCCTTGGCAATATAGGAAGAGGCAACAACAACTTTGGTTTCCTTTTTTTATGGATTTTTTTTTTGGCAATGATTCCTTATTATTCAAGAATATTATATGTAATTTTGGACTTATTTTTTTTCTAATACATAATTTTATGCTAATAAGCATATTTTTTATTCGATTGTTAGATTAGACTTAAATTTTTTCAAAAGATTATAAAGACCTTGGTTTCTATAGGGTTAAGATTTCATAGTAATCAAAGTTTAAAAAGGTCTTACAATAAAGACCAAAAGTTATTATATGGGAATTGCATTATTTTTCTTGTTGGTTTAGGATTGTATTTCTTATTTTATTTAGAAATATTTTGTTATTTTTTCAACCTTGTTTAGGATATTTTACCTAGTATAAATAAAATTATTTGACTTGTATTTAGTTTTTTTTTAAAGACTTGGATTATTTTAAGAATAATATTTTATGTGTGACGAGGTTACTCATATTCTTGGTTCTTCATCGAAATCTTCAGAACTTATCAAAGATTAATTATTTTTATAGCATTTTTTCTTATACTTCTAGTTATTTATTCTTTATAATCAATGGGTTAGGGTTTTCATATAATAAATTTAGTTTTTTGATTGAAGTAATCATTGGGTTGAGTTTTTATCAATCTAATTTTAGTTTTCTTAGGTTGTTTTTATCATATTTATGGGTTCTAAGGTTCTCACTTTACGAGATTGTATTAGATAAGCATCATTAGTAAACATCCTTAACTTTCAATAAGAGAATTAGGGATAAAGGTATTATTGGTGGAGAAACTTAAGAAATTATCTATCAATGATTAATAGATTTATAGCTAAATATATTAATCATCACATATCCCTCTTAAGCTGTTAGGAAAAGCAAACTTTAGATGAAATGAAGAATTTCAAAAAGCTTTTAAAGAACTTAAGTAGTATTTGGAATGACCTCTCATTTTAAATATACAAGTGCCAATGAAAAAGTTATATGTATCTTATAATGATATCAAGCTGTTACCCTTAACAAAATGATCAAGTAGGAGAGATAAATAAGACCTTATTGTTAAGGTGGAAAACATAACTGGACATTTAATGAAAAACATACAAGTTTGATATTTAATGAAAAATTAATAAAGAAGTTATTCAAAATATACTTTTTTATACAAAAAGAAATGATTTTCACCGATAGTAAAGATCTTATTATGTGGTTTACTCCTTATCAAACCATTAAAGAAATATCTAATTCTCACCAGTCCAATATCCCTTAACTCTCTTCAAACCTCATCAAACATAATTATAAATACAATCCAATTCTCACCAAGTATTATGATTTAACAATAAACTCAATTCCTACTGAATGTTATCTTTTAAAATGTTTTAATTCTTTCTAAGTATTATAGACAACTCGGTTCCCACCAAATCAAAACCTATTATAATATAGGAGATTATGACCAATCAAATATGAATATATTATGTTTAGATAACATGAAAAGCTCAGTGTATATATTTTTGGATTAGATGAACAAACCTAAGCCCAAAATAAGGCTTGGTTGTGCCAAACACTATCTCTAATAAAAACAAATATAACTATTGATCCGACTATTAGATTGAACTTAGATTATTCAAGAGATTATACAAGTCTAGTTCAATCATGGGTCAGCTAGTTGTAAATACCCAAGATCAGAAAGACCTTCATATTAAACTCAAAAGATATTGTTTTAGTTAGTTTTATTACTTTCCTATTTAATTTGTATTTTCAATCTTAATTTTAGATTTTGTTTTTATTTACCCTAAATGTTTAGGGATTCTTTTTGTTAAGGGTTGATCTCAAAATTATTTAAAGAGTTGTAATCCTTTTTGAAAAGAAAGACTATTGAAGATAAATTATGTAATAAAAATCATAATTAGGGCTTTTATCTAGACTCTTTTCAAAAATTATATCTTCCTTAATATTTTATTCATACTCTATTTAGGTTCAATTGTGTCACTTTAACATGATATGGTCTTTACTAAATATAGTTACGAACACAAGTCAATTCTCATCAAACAAAATTAACAAAATTACTTTAATCCTCGCCAAGTCTTATTTACAATGAGATAAAGAAAGTTTCCTTTATAAAAAAATCCTTATTGATTTTAATCCTTTAAAAATAATTTATAGTCAAATAAAGATAATGAAAACAACTATAAATATTTTATGAAAACATATAGGTTAAAAACAAAGAATAACATACAAATTCTAAATGTCGTTGATTGATCATTTTTCAATAAAAAGATTACAAAATAGTATATTCTTATTCATTAATAGCTAGTATACCTCTACGGACAAAAGATTTGGTGATATTACTATTTTTTGCAACATCAATGTTCAAGGGCTCACTTAGGAGATTCACTTCAACGATTACATCATCGTCCCTCTTTTGCTCCTTTAGATTTTCTTCCTCGTTCATGGAGAAATCATCCACAACAACTAGAGGTATTAAGTTTTCATAAGGATTGAATCCATAATTAGTTATTTGTTTAAAATACATAAGCTAACTAGTGGTATAAACCAAACAAACTTTTGAGTGTTTTTTATTTTAAAAAAAATAAAAAGTTAAGCAAATATATATAATTTTATACCCATAACATTTTTTAAAATAAATTTCTAAATTGTCTTATATAAATATATTAATCTCTATACAATGAATTCGTGAAGACTTCAGGATTGGATTAAACTTTCCACTACTGTAATATTAGGTTAGTGAAGTGATTGAGCTTGACCACTAGTCTAATGGATTGACGAGGGTGACTTCCATGCTTCCTTGTAAAATAAGTCCCTTATCAAAATAGAAGACCTCTAATGCTTAAGTTAGCAAATGTAAGTGAAGAGAATTATTTTGAGCAAGAAAATAGTGGGTGTAATAAGAAAAAAAATGTAAAGAGATAAGTAGAGTAGAAATGTGGGAAATGGCTTTATGGCCTTGTGTGGTTTGCTCTGCTATTCTGTATAGTGTTATTTTTTATCCACCTGGATGCCTTACTTGGTGACCTAAGATATTTATAGACCTTAGTTATGTCAGTGAAGAGTAATGTGATGGTGAAGAATACTTACAAGTACCTCATGGTGAGTGGAGAAAAATAAGTTTTTGGCCATTATACCATTGATGAAAAGGTTAGTGCTTGCTTTTGGTTGTGGTACCTTATTGTGTCATTGGTGGTTTGGTAGATGCCTTTTAAATACCTTTTAAGATGATATATGAACATGAAATTGTTATTGACAAGAAAGACTACCAATTCATGACTAAGTCAATAAAAATGTGATGTCATGTTAACTCTTTTTGAACTTGTCAATTTGTATTATACAATCAAATCACAATGCATAAGAATTTATTAATTAATTTATTTGATTTTCTAGGACTCATTCGTAATCTTGGCTCCAAGCCCCCCCCTCCAATTTATCTCAAATCTCACCATAATTTACACTAACAACAATCATTATATATTCATTACACTTAAAAAATACACCATGATAAAGCATTTCTCTAATTAATTCTCAAAAACCCTAAATCAATGTGCACTAACAATTCAAATATAACTAAAGAGAATAATTACATTTATCATTGATTATCATCCTTATATTAATACATATCAATCACATATAATTAATAAGCATTTAAACCAAATAAATCAATCCATTTTTTTTCATCATAATTTAGCTCGCCCTTAGGCTTTCAAAACACATAGTTTTCTTTTTTATTTCATCAAAAATTTACATTAATTACCTTTTATTTCACACTAATAATCCCATTCAAGGTGAATTTTGTATTTCCTACCATTTTGACCAAGAGCCCTAATTTAAAGTTTAAGGATTTTGCTTAAAATTTAACTAAACCTCATTTAAAAATAAAATAATTGGTAGATGACACTTTACTTGTCTATCTTATGCTCAATAAATGCCTCTCAAGTGAATTTCTTTCACTCATTT
>Ga0325403_1006273_pt1 | contig 11296 bp, 6 predicted proteins | sample PopdelMetagenome_19_FD_205665 | JGI IMG/M metagenome (GOLD analysis project Ga0325403, IMG submission 205665) | Populus deltoides microbial communities from Bellville, Georgia, United States - Xylem-PdKOR-R4 | ecosystem: Host-associated > Plants > Phyllosphere > Stem > Wood/Secondary xylem...
CTCGTATCTAGTAGAGTGGGGGCTTGTACAAGATCTTTTTATGCTTGGTAGAAAGGCGGCGCGTCCATCTTTTGCTGAACTGTGCTCAACCAGAAAAGTTGCCACGGTCAGTCGAGGAAAGTGGCTGAGTTTCCCGGCCAATATTTTCTTCCTTTTCTGGTTCATGGAAAGACTCGAACTTCAGTTTTTACCATCTGAGCTATAATAACCACCAGGCTCTTCCAATAAGCGTTTGCCATTTGATTGAATAATGACTTGGAAATCAACAGATCTGTTTGATCAACAGATCTGTTTGTTATGAAATGTCTAACGTAGAGCCCAGTTTAGACTTGGTCGGACAACCATGTGCTTGTGGTAAGGATGCTGGCCTCTGGGGAATTCAGAATTTGGCTATCGAACCATGTGTGGATGAGTTAAATATCATCATCTTGATCAACAACCATCCTGATGTTTTTGGTCTTGGCATTTCTCCGGTCCAAGTAAAGCACTCAGTGATGGTTTTCAGAGCGACCGGTGACTGCCGGATAAGAGACAGGTCAACAAAAGCTAAGAGTACAGATAACATGGCCTCCCTCGGACTCACCTTTGTATCCTTGCATTGGTGTTATCTTCCACTCGAATTTCTTATCCTTTGCCTCTTGAACCCATCGGATGTTCCAAGGCAATTATACCATAAAAGCAGAGTGCAGTTTCATTGTTACTCAACTTATTCCCAGCTGAAGCTTTGCCAACATGCTTGGCAGGTTACGCCAAGTCCATAAACTCTCACCTTTCGCACGCGGTGACCACGCTAAGCCAGCAAATCCTGCAGCAGCTCAACAGCCGGAGATTGCTTCCTCTGCCATGAAGATTATCCATGCTGGTGGGAGAATAGAATGCTATAATATCCTTCTCATTATGTAGCCAAGCCAGAGGTTTTCAGGAGCCCATGGGATTCAGTGGTCCGGCAAGAGAAAATCCTGATTCCAGGACAGAAGTTTGTACTTGTTCCTCGTCATACCGAGAAAATCCTGATTTCGGGCCAGAAGTTTTTACTTGTTCCTCGTCATACCGTGAAGAAGCTTCGACGAAAGATCAGACAACCAAGAAAAGAATTATCATCAGTTTCTTCTGCTTCACGAGCTTCAAATGATACCTCAGTTGACATGGTCTCACGTCAAAATATCGATGTTCCAAGCAGTTCATTCTTCTCACAGAGTGATATTAGTGTTTCAAGGGACACGAAAGATCCTGCAGAAGTGCTTTAAGGAAGGAAACCGGTGTCAAAAAGCATGTAAGATTCACATGCTTTGATGTCAAGCACAAGGCAGCAGATTATTCCACAAATTCAGAGAAGAAAGGTATTAAGGTGGAGGACAGTTCCTTAAAGAGCTCGACCAATGTTTCTCAATCTCATGGACGAAAGAGGCGTCCTCGGAATTCTGATGCATGGCAGCCATCACTTACTGTGATCAGCGAAAGCTAAGCCGAATGATTGAATAATTAATAATGATGATATTTTGATCTCCACCGAAACATCTCACACTAATCCTCACAAACTCCCTCTAATTAATTTCACCGAAACGTCTCACACTAATCCTCACAAACTCCCTCCTCTAATTAATTTCAGAAATACTACAAATTATTTAGTGTAATTGTAAACTCTGAAACAATATTACAATTCACAATGATCATCTTCTATAGATATGTTTGCCCGTATTTGTTCATGGTGGAAGTCATTTGTGGTTCAATTTTTTCCGGTCTGCCACCTTACCAAGTTGCTCATCAGCTCACAGCAATTCTACCAATATCCCCTCTTCCATGCATCTCCGCACAAATACCAACAATTTACATATCTAATAGCAGTCATTAAACACCACAATGACTTAGGTCCCCCCTTGTAAATATTTAATAAAAATAACTGAAATTTTTTCTTTACCTTTCTAATTTATAATTTGCCCCCTAAACTTTTTTTTCATGCTCCGCCCTTAACTCGGCACACCATACTTTTTCAAAAAAAAAATGATATATTTTTTTTTCAAGTTAATTTTTTTAGATATTTTTTTTTATTTTAATGTACTAATATCAAAAATAAATTTTAAAAAATAAAAATATTATTTTAATATATTTCTAAGCAAAAAATATTTAAAAAAACAACTGTTATCACAATATCAAATATTACATCCAAAGCTATTAGATTTAGACTAGACAAGCTCGATGGAAAATCAAGACGCTACAAGGGTGGCTAGGAAATCAAGGAAAGCAATATTTTTATTCTAAAATCTATTTTCAACTATTTTTTATGCTCTAAAGACCCAAACAAATATATTTACGGGCTCAAATCAACAACAATAATAAAAAAATCAAACATTAATCTAAATTCAAAAAATCAAACATCAACTAAAATCTATTTACTCAGGCAAGATAAAAGAAAGAAAAAACCCGAGCGGAGCTCCTCCCATTGAAATGGAACTAGTTGACACTAACATCGATGTTTTTAAGGATGAAATCGGTGCAAACTGATGATTTTCTTTCATCAATAGAAATCTAGTGATTTTCTTTTTTTTTTCCCAAACCAAGAACTGAAAATTAAGAAAAAAAAATTTGGACCGAAATGAGACTCTGAAAAACAGAAGGGACTGTAATATAAGAAAAGTAAAAATAGGGGGCAAAAGGAACTTTATCATGCTAGTTTTAGATTTATCACGTCAATTTGCCACGTTTTACACTCTAGTACTACATCTTTTAATTATTTTCTTTCTAAAACAAATCATAAGAAATTAGTTACTAATTTGATAATAAAAGAAATTGCAATTGGAAAAAAAATTTGAGAATAAAAAAAATTGTGGAGTTTTGTTCCTTTTCCTCAAATCTTTTAGTTTTTGTTATAATAACTATCACTGCTACATTATGGATTGGATGAAAAAAATTTAAATGTAAAAACAAATGTTCAAACCATGAGAAACTCTTTGATAATGTCATTAAACCCAATTCAACGGGTCAATCCTAAAATCTCTTAACTTGACTCTTTACCTTGCTTAGGCTTCCAATCAAATTGTCTAGGAGTTACCCCAAAGTAGTCCAATCAACTTGGCGGGTTCAAAGAAAATCCAGATAATCGATAAAATTATGGTTTGACTTTCAAAAAAAAAAAAAACTCAAGATGATATTGTTTTTTTAAAACATTGAGACAACAACATATTAGATTAATCTGAGTTAACCTATTAGACCCGCAACCCGGATCATAGACTTTAATGAGTTTAATAACTTTATTTTTTTGTGAAACTATTTTTTATTTAATTATATGATAAAAAAATAAACACTTAAAAAATCAAGCATTAACCCAATGCTAGAGCATTTGTTTGAGACCACAGTAACCTTATTAAAAGAAAACCGAAATAAATTATGAAATTCAATTTTTAACATGCTTTTTTAAATTAAGAAACAAAAAGATAATATTTATGTTTTATAAAATAAATTAAAAAATATATGAACTAGTAAATAAAAAAGAGTTGTTAACACTAATTAAATATTAAATTAGAAAATTAATCTTCATATTAAAAATAAAAGATAGATGCACTTTTTTACACCTACTATCCTTTTTATTTTTAATGTTTTCATGCATTTTATTTAACGGTTAATTGTTGTTGCTAATAACAAATAATTTTATTTTTATAAAATTTTTATACAAATACAACTAATTCATGTAAAACACAATAGGAGATCACAAATTAAATTAATCTTTTTAAAATATCATGAAACTAAAAAAAATTTAAAAAATCAACCAATATTAAAGAGAGAGAGAGAGAGAGAGAGAGAGAATGCATGCTTGATATTATTTAGAATAGAAGAAGGATGACAAAGCACACAGAAGACTCTGCTAAGAGAAACGAGCAAGGTTGTCAAAAAAAGGCCATACATGTATGGTAGGCTTTTTGAACGTGAAATTGAGAGGCAGCGGACCTGTAAAAGCAGAAGGCGAAGAGCAATCCATTCTAAGCACAGCAAGAATTGTAAGGCGATTCACATGGAAACTGCTGGAAACGAAACCAAAAGCTCATGCTACTCTTCTAGAACCTGCTATGAACAAAAACACAGAGAGAGCCTCCCGACATAGTGAAAGCTGACTCCAATGAAATCCACAGCCTGTACTGCATCTGAAGGCAAGGGAAAAAAATGTAATCATAGCGTAGAAAGAAGAACAACACTCAAGACCGCAAAAGAATGATAAACTGAAAAGACAACAATCAAAGGAGTTCCATGGCTATCAAGCAGCAATTCAAATTAACTTATCTAGCTGGAGTTCGTTCAATCATGAATGAATGAATGAAAGACAGAGAGGAAGAGCAACTGACGCGACACGGGATTGCCTAGAAAATCTGTCAAATCTGGCTGGAGACAGACCCAAACGAACACGAAATCAATTGCAAAGCAAGAGAAATATCGCCTGCCTTATAAATAGAAGAGGCCATTAAGAAAACATGCATTGAACAATGTATTACATGCTTAATTATGGAACGAAATCGAATTAGTAACTAAAAAGCCCCAACCAAAACCCTAAAATCAGTAAAAAAAATAAAAACAAAATCAAAATGAAAACTTAGAAAAACCACCTGGCTACCGATCTTGTTTGCAGCTCTCCTCAACTGAATGCAATGTTACGAGCCGGAAGAAGTCAAGGATTGATTGTTGACCAATGTTCTATTTAGAGTGTGTTAAGTATTGCTCTAACTTTTATGTTTGTGATTTTAAAAAAATTGTTTTATAAAATGTATTTTTAATTGAGATTGATTTGATATTTATATATATTTGGTTAAAATTGTGATTGATTTGATATTTATATATATTTGGTTAAAATTATGGTTGAAATTGAGGTTGAATAAAAAATAGTTTAAAGTATTTGGTAAAAAATATTTTTGAAATTGAGGTTACAAAATAAATAAAAAAGATATATATTAATATTGATGATTTTTAATTTAAATATTGTAAATTTAACTGCTATTATTATATTATTAAATAAATAATACTTTTATATCAAATAATTTTTATTGTTCCATTAACTTATTTACAATTCCATCACGTACAAAATTCATCCGATAAGAACTATAGTTTCTATGGTTTTTTGAGCGTACAACAAAATCAGGTAAAATATCATTAGAAACAAAATTGAGATTGTGATCAAATTCTGCAAATGCTATGTCATCATGCGATCTCCTTCTAATTTTTGTAGTGTCATTGAATAATATTAAACACTAGTTTTTTGAGTAAAATACAATTAAAAAAAATTAGATTTCTTTTTACCGGATCCGGTACGATCAAAACAATGGAGACGTTCAGTGATCACTTTTGTAAAAGTCTCAACTATTCACTTTTACAAAAGTGAACGGTGGACTATGCGGAGGCAGAGAGAAGCAGCGTGAAACTGCTATCAACTTACCTAACGTTTCCTTAGTATTGAATTGAGATCCATTGATCACGTAGAAGATTGTGCAGCAACTAAAAATCAGGCCAAACCTCAGCAAGCGGAGAAGGCATAACAATAATCCTGGACCTTTAGTCTCGGTTCTGTTAAATGCCGTGATTTGCGTCTTCAGATTCTACTTTTGAATTTTGTATAGCAAATTAGTAGGAGTGATTTACTCACAGTTGTATTATAAATATTTAGACTCTGTACACAACAAACATTGAAATAAAAAAACAATTCTACCTTATATGTCTCTGTTAAATTCTACATGGTATTAGAGCCAACAACTTACGTCCTCTCATAAAGATTTTTCTCTGTTCATTACTTTCATCTCTTCCTTCTAAACTCCTTTCTTAGATTCCTCTTAGCCACCATGGCCGCCTCTCCCCATTCTTCCCTTACTTCTGACAACACTCTACCTGTCTTCAATCTTTCTTCTAGCATCAATATCACCAAACTTACTCGCACCAGTTTTCTAAATTGGAAAGCGACCATGCTTCCCTATCTTAAAGGTCAAAAAGTGTTTGGCTATGTTGATGGCACTATTAAAATGCATGCAAAGGAAATTCCTTACAGTGATGGCACCATGCAATCAAACTCAGCCTTTGATATATGGGAAACCCAACACAATCTTCTACATGATCAACGGATCTCAATTCAATACTATTGTTACTATAAATGTTATTTCAAATAAGGTTCCAACTCCAGCAGTGCATGCGGTTCATACATCTTTTGCTGATGCACTTGCTCCTTCCAACATATAAAGAAAAATGACTACCAGATCTCAGACAAACTCTCTCACACCGAAGCAACCATATGTTGGGTTCATCAAATACCCATTGCCTCATGCACTTCTTGCACAATCCTGCCACGCACCGGTTGAACCAACGTCTTTTATTGATGCTTCAAAAGACCACAAATGAAGGGAAGCAATGAACATGGAATTTACTGCTCCTTTACAAAATAATACTTAGGATCTTGTACCAGCTAAATCCAACATCAATCTTGTTGGAAATAAATGAGTTTACCATATCAAGACCCATGTTAATGGCACTGTGGAGCGGTACAAGGCGCGACTGGTAGCTAAAGGCTATCATCATGGTGTTGATTTTCTGGAAACCTTTAGCCTTGTCATTAAACAAGGAACCATTCGGCTAGTGTTATTTATCGCTCTCTCCCAGCGTTGGTATATTCGGCAACTGGACATTCAAAATACTTTTCTCCATGGACTATTAGATGAAAAGGTATATATGTGTCAACCTCAAGGGTATATTCATCTAGATTTTCCCACTCATATATGTTGCTTAAAGAAAAGTTTGTATGGTCTTCGTTAGGCTCCCCGTTCTTGGTTTTCTCGGTTGACAGATCAATTGCTTCAGTATGGTTTTGTAGGATCAAAATCAGATCCTTCACTTTACATTTTACAGACTGCAAGTTTCCAACTGCTCATACTTATATATGTTGATGACATAATTGTCACGGGTTCTCATTTTGAGGAAGTCAACAAATTAATTTCTTACCTTGAACGTGGCTACCCTGTCAAATATTTGGGACCGTTATCATATTTTCTCGGAGTTGAAACTCTGCATGATGGTGGTGATTTGATTTTGACCCAACAAAAATATGTAATTGACTTGTTACGAAGACTCAAGCTAGATAAGGTAAAACCTTGCAGCACACCAATGTCCATAACCTGCACACTCTCCAAATTTGAGGGTATTGATTTCGACGACCCTTATTTATATCGAAGTACAGTCGGTGCCTTACACTATCTCGGTTTTACACGACCTGACATTGCGTTTACAGTTCACAAGGTGAGCAAGTTCATGCATCAGCCCAAAGATGTTCACTGCCAGGCAGTGAAACTTATACTTCGTTATCTCAAATACACTGTAAATTATGGTTTACATATTACTAATCAGTCTGATCATACTTTACAAGGATTTAGTGACGCCGAATGGGTTGGTGACAGTGATGACCGACAAAGTATAGGAGCATATTGTATCTTTCATGGATCCAATTTAATTAGCTGGAGCTGCAAACAACAACAAACAGTGGCACGCAGCAGCACTGAATCGAAATATAAGTCACTAGCCAACACTGTTGCTGAATTGCAATGGCTTCAATCTCTGTTGTAAGAACTTAAAATGCCTCTCCAACGCTATCCAACTCTCTAGTGTGATAATATTGGTGCGACTTATCTCTCATCTAATCCAAAGTTCCATGCTCGTACGAAACACATTGAAATTGACTTTCATTTCGTACGAGATCAAGTTGTGCAGCAGAAACTTCATGTCTCCTGCGTGTCCACACGTGATCAGCTCGCAGATTTGTTGACTAAACCTCTAATTGTTGCACGGTTTAATCATCTACGGACCAACCTTCATGTGCAGGAGTTGCCTATCCGGTTGAGGGGGTGTATTGAATTGAGATCCGTTGATCACGTAGAAGATTTTGCAGCAATTAAAAATCAGGTCAAACCTTAGTAAGCGGAGAAGACATAACAATAATCCTGGACCTTTAGTTTCGGTTTTGTTAAATGCCTTGATTTACGTCTTCAGATTCTACTTTCGAATTTTATATATCAAATTAGTAGGAGTGATTTACTTACAGTTTTATTATAAATATTTAGACTCTGTACACAACAAACATTGAAATAAAAAAACATTAAATTCTACACTTAGTAACCAAACACTTGTTTTCTGGTTGCTTCAAAAGCAGAAGCAACCACAAAAACAAACACCCTTTTAGAGTTTGTTTTCATTGGAATATATTAAAATAATATTATTTTAAAAAACAATATTTTAAATATTAATACATCAAAACATTTAAAAACAGACAAAAACAGTTGGATCACTACACTAAGACCTGGTAAGGAAAAAGTTTAGAAGCAACACGTGATAAATATGGGCCGAAACAGTTTAATAGCAGTAACAGTTTATCACTGTCATAACTTTAAGAAGAAAAGGGCACGTGATAGAAGTTTTAATTGGTTAAAACTACTAGTTGTTAGTTATTTAGTTGTAACAATTAGTAAATTTCATCGTATATAAGCCACTGTCTATAAAATTGAAAATCACAAAATAAAACAAACAATCAATTATTGCAGTCAATCTACTATGTTCTCTCTCTCAAATTCTTGTATTTTTTCTTTGATTTCTTCAATATAACCTGTTTGTCAAGGAAAGTCTTTGACAAATAGGTATTATAGCAAACTTTGCATGGCCATAAAAAGGTTGACACTACTCAACAATCAGCAATTATAGAAAATAATAATATTAAAGTTGTCATGAAGCGTACGACATCAAATGATGAGTTTTTTTTTGTGGATTGATGAGGTTTTAGTTAAGATTAATCATAAAATTATAATTTGAAAAGGTTCAAGAGTCACTACCTAATATTATGATCACTGAAAAACCTATTGGTCTGCAAGAGTTTGGGTAAGAGAACTAGTTGTGTATGAGAAAGACACATCACCCCCAAGACACCCTACCTATAAAAAAACTGCATCATTGATTGATTGTTTTTTTCCTAAGTCATCTTTCTATTTGATGGTCTCTCTAAAATTCAAGAAAGGTTCTTCTCAATACAAGGTCCCTATCTTATGGATTTGAGGTAGATCCTCATTAGTAAGAAAATCTCTTTCTCTATGGGTTTAAGATAAATCCCCATCACTAAGAAGGTCTCTCCCTTATTAGGCTAAAACATAACTATTTTAAGACCTAAATTTTAATAGTGTATTTATTTTAATTTTATATCTTTAATACTTGGAGATAGACTTTACAATGTAGCTTTATACCTTCAAATATTAAAGTCTATAATTATTCCCTAACATTTTATTTTTGTCAACTCATTTAATTTAATACTAGGATTATGCATTACATTGTAAAATTCACACCCCAAATATTAATTAAACAAACTGATTTTTATGGTGTTTTTGAAATTGTGTTAAAACCCTAATGCATTACGTTGTAAAAAGCAGGTATATTTAATATAAGATCAATATCTTAAAATGTACGTTAATAACCCAAATATTAAATAAAATGGTTGAAAAACATGCGAGAGATCCATAAATAATTTGAAATGATCATTGAATTTTTTCAGAATTTTTTAAAATTAATTTGGGGTTTGTTTGCCAAGAGGTTAGAAATATAAAGGAGAAAAATGCATAACCAAGGCTAAAGGCATGTTTACCAAACATGTCTTAAAAGATAAAAAAATGGTTTTCTTCTTTTGCAAAATTAGGATGGGATAAATAAGGCCTTAAATTTTCATGGGTCATCCCAGCTGTATGGACTGGGCTTGGTGGGCACGACCCACAAACAAGAAAACAAGGCCCTAAGCTGACGAAAACCGAACAAATAAGGCAAAACACATAATTTTTCTTAAATTTCAAATTGAAATGGATTAAAGACATTAGGACATGTACAATCATCGTTCAAGAAAAATTTTAAGACTGGATCATCACAACCAACAACCAATCATCATGATTATTTGATTTTACAAAAAATATAAATAAGAATCAAAGATCGAATGCCAAGATTTCAGTGTTTTTAAACCTTTAGGATCCTTAATTAATGATCAACAAGCTTATATGTATGCGTAAGAACCAATAATTGATCAAAATAACATGGAAATCATGGGCCCAAAGCAATCTTCTTCATATAAATGCTAAACCTAGAATCTGTTAAAATCCAGAAAATGCACCAAAACCCAAAATAAAGGCCTAAGTCCTATTCATAAAAATCACATACACTCATGTGCACATGCTTAAGTCTTAAAAAATAACAATAAACATGTAATCCTTAAAATGCATAGGATGTAAAACCTATAACCTATTGTTTACATACAAACATGCATATATAATATTTTTATCAATTTAAAAGCTCATTTTACATAAGAAAAAACATTAAAATGACCTATATGAATTTCCAAAACTGAACACATTAATATAATATATTTTTAAGTTCTTAAATTTAAAGAAATTAAATTTAAACTTAAAAACATATAAAGGCAAAAGACAGGCCAGACACACAAGTTTGGATAGTCCAACATGTTTGGTCTATTAAAAATCAACCCAAGTGTGTGGGCCTAATAACACAGGCCTACATGCTTGAGCCTTTTTTGTTTAAAAAATAGACAACACGTCGTCCGAAATGGCAAAGAACGTGTCGTCTACTGGTTTTATTTTAGCTGTCTTAGGTGGGTGAATTCTCCCCTGTTTTTTGACACAAAAAGTCATTTTTAAACATTTTGTTTTCCTCTAAAAACACCTAGAACACATCGTCATAAAATCTTAATAAACCCTTATCTAACTTTAAAACAATATTTAATTAGTTAAAATACCAAAAATTTCTCTTGATTAAAAAAAATCTCAACACTCGATCTATTTTTTCCAACAAGATGAAGGGTAAAAAAATACATCAGTGAAACTCTTCTCATGAAATAAAACTTATTAACATAAAAAATAACTATTTTCACTGCTGGAATATGATTGACTAATAAATAACTCTTCTTTTTATTTTCTGATGACTCTCTCTTACATCTCCAACACATGAACACATGGATAGAAACATGAATAACATGAAGCTTTATATCAAAATGTAAAACCCTAGAAAACAATGAAGAAAAGAAAAGAAAAAAACATTGGAAACTAAAGTAATTAAAAACATGCATTATGTATAGTTTTTTTTTAAAAAGAGAGTGAATATTTGTTTTAGAGATTCCTAAAGTTTTAATTATTTTTTATTAATAAAAATTAGTTTTTTGTTTTATCAAATTGAGCATCAAGTTAACAGTGGAATATTTTTTTTGACATTACCAAGAAACTCATATGAAGTTAACTAGAATAAA
>Ga0325403_1006279_pt1 | contig 11293 bp, 1 predicted proteins | sample PopdelMetagenome_19_FD_205665 | JGI IMG/M metagenome (GOLD analysis project Ga0325403, IMG submission 205665) | Populus deltoides microbial communities from Bellville, Georgia, United States - Xylem-PdKOR-R4 | ecosystem: Host-associated > Plants > Phyllosphere > Stem > Wood/Secondary xylem...
CTAGCCGGTTGAGAATGATTCCCTTCCGGACTAGCAAACCCACGTCTTCTGCACTGTTGATAAGATTGTCCATAAACTTAATATAACTGCATACGTAAGCTTCAGACGGGTAGCAGCACTGCTCCAAGGCCATGATATTTCGTACAAGACGTTCGAAGCTGTGATCAACTTCCAACTGTGGTATTTTCAACACTCCTTTCTCAAATTTTATGTTGACCAAGCATTTGTCTTGGGTGGCCTGAAACTTCACTCCTGCCTTGCGAAGCATGACCGCACTATATTTCAGCTTCATAGGATAAACACGATAACTTCTCTGAATGGCTCCATTCAACATCAAATTCCTTAGTAAATCAGTGAAATGCCTGCTTCCCTTTACACTCGAGCTGGTTTGTACCCCTTGTGAAAACGTGTACTTTCGAAAATGTAACGTGGCAAGATCAAGAAAAGGAATGGCTGTTGCATCCTGGCTAGGGGGATTGACCTGGTCATATATTTCCTGAATAATGAAGAATGGCAGTTGGTTTTCAAGTAGCATCAAGTCTTCTCGGATGTCAAATGTCATCCTGGGCTCAAAATTCTCAGGACCGTTATCATGATCCTTTGACTCCAACAAAAACTGAATGATGAAGACAGCATCCAGCAGGATCATCTCTACGAAATCACGGCTCTCGATTGATTCGAATTTCTCTGAGTAACAGTGTCGGAGACGCTCTTCTTGGTTCTCAATGCTGATCAAAATATCAATAATTTTCTTCTTATCCATCCCAACCCGTTCAGTAAGCTTTTTGAAATATTTCAGTTTCTCCTTTTCCATGGCCTCTGGTCTTGTATTTTGGCGGTTAAGAGGACCTATTGAAATCAGTAGTGGAGAGTAGGCTTTCCCATTTACGTTTCGAAGCGGTTTGGGCACGCTGTAGATGCAGCACTCGGAACCGTTCCGTTTAAAGGACATCTGTTTCTCCTCAGAATCCAGCTTTTCCAAAATATCTGTAGCTTTCTCTCTCTCTATTTTTTGATTTGTAACCATCTCAATGCCTGAAGCACTTCCCACATCAAAATCTTTTCCGTTGTTTGGACTAATTGCCTTATCCTCTTCCATATTTGATGCTCTTGCCTGTTCAATATCGTTTTCCATGTTTGAAGCACTTGCAGTAAACCTATCCTTTTCCAGTCTGCAGGTTGGCTGAAACAGAATGAATGGAAGGAATACACAGTTCGATTTTGAATATCACAAATTTTCAAAACTTTTTCACTATAACACATTTTCTCCTTCTCTACCCCCTCTCACTTTAAATCATCCTTGTCTCTCTATTTCTCACTTGTTATAACATTAAATAAACTAAATAATTAGCTAGATTTTTTTAATGTATATAATCAAATTTCACGCCATCAAATAAAAATGATTCGTACCGGTAATTAATTAAGTTCATTAAGTGTGTTTGAAACAATAATAATAATTGTTTTTAAAGTGTTTTTTGTTTTTAAATGTATTAAAATAATAATATTTTTTTCAGAATTTATTTTTGATATCATCACATCAAAACAATTTTAAAAAATAAAAACCGAGAATTTAGAGTTGTTTTAGAATTTAAATAAAGATTTTTTGAAATTCAAACCTTCTATTTAAGGTGTTATCAACTTTTTCAAAGTTGAAACCATCTAAATAATGATATTTTTTAATATCAAAAACTCATGCTTATAATAAAACAAAATAAAATGTGTTTTTTTCATAACAAAAAAGAAATGAATGAATAAGGAATGATATTTTTTATTAAAGGAACATGTTTTTTTCTTATTCATTTAAATCATTGAATTTTTTATGAATATTTATTTTAATTAACTTATGTTTTGATTTATAAAAGAGCGATACTAATAAAAATGATATTTTTTCTCAAACAAATGCATGAATTGAAAGAGAAATTCTCACCAGAGAAATAGATTTTCTCTTCAAAGAACTTAAAACATTTGATTTTATTAGAATATTTGTTTTAATTACCATAGAATTCAATAAAATAATTTCAAAAAGGCAGCAACACGTAGGCAAATTAACTAGTAGTAATTAATCTCAAGTTGAACCTCCGATTCAATAACAAGTTCAGTGACATTAACATCAAAATTTAAGACATCAAATTTATAGAAAAATGCATGCTAGAAAATGTTTAGTTGGTTTCCCTCAAATTTTGCAAGATAACCTATATCATCAAACCCATATAAAGAGAGAGGGGTTCAGCCTAATTTCTTAAAAGTTTTTAATATTTAATGTGTTTTATATGGAGAACAAATATAGAAAAAAAATATTAGCTTCCCAAAAATAGTATTTTGGTGATCTATTTAGCTTTGATCAAATGCTACGACATATGTTGTATATGGATCAATTTAGCTGAGAATTTATAGATATAATTACAACATCTATAATCAAAAATAGTAAAGATCAATTTAGAACAGTATAACTAGTGTTTTGTATGCTATTACGACACATCAGGTTTATTTGGATATTCTGAATTAATTTAATTTCTCCTAACAAAGATGGAACTCTTTTAGTAGATAAACTAGAACACATTCCTCTATAATAAACATTATATGCAAATAATTATAAAATGTTTTTAATAAAGCATTCGATGACTTTGAGATGCCAAAGATGAAACTTCATCAACAAATCACTTAAAGCACATTACTACTAGTTTTTTTTTATAAAAAAAACTTATTGTTCCTTGTTTGGGTACAATCTGAATTATTATTTTCTAATTTTTTTTTGTTTTATTTCTTTTATAATACTGTTGGTCATTTTTATTAGATATGTAGCTAGTTCTCCTAAATAAATTAGTATGGGTAATTAAAGTGACTGCAAAGGGTATTGATACCGATAATCACTTGTTGACCACCGCTAATCAAGTCTTGCTCTATAGCTATCTTAATACCCATAGAAATCTAAAGTCGAACCTCTGATCATTTCACAGCAGGTTCAATGAAATTAACAACAAAATTTATTACAAATGTGTTTTATATATGCTGGAAAACTAAAACATAATTAAGCAAACCAACTTTAAAAAAAAAATAAAAAATAAATAAATGGAACTACATACACCGAACCACCTATAGTCGGCAGATCTTAAACCAAATCCAAAACATAACATTTCGAAAAACTAAGCATTTCAAAGAACAGAACAGAACAAGTTAGTGCTGACCTGAGGACGGAGATCAGAGGACTGTGTCTGTACGTATATAGGGTCCCTAGCAGTTCTGTCGGGAAGGGAATTTTTAGGTGGCATTGGTATTATGAACACCTGAGTCCTGACTTTTTAACTTTTTAGAAATTGTATCCATATATTTATATATCTAATGATTTAATGGATGAAATTTTTTTATATTTTTAAATTGTTTAGAGTTGTTGATATTAAAAAATATTTTAAAAAAATAAAAAAAATTATTTTAATATATTTTTAAATAAAAAAAAATATTTTAAAACCACAATTACTATCCCTCTCTTAGAAACTAACCCTAAATTTACCACCCTCGTGCATCATAAGTATTCTGATCATGTCCTTGAAAAAGGCTGGTGTTGCTTAGCTGTGGAGTTTGAGTGGAGTCATGTCTCATCCTCATGATGACAATGTGCATGGCCTACACGACGCTGGACCCTATTTCCCTGCCCCCATGAGTCAAATTCTGTCTCCTTGCTTCAATAATTCATTAGTTTTTTTTACATTAAAGTTTAAGTTTGCAATAAAGAATAGAGGAGGGGGAGGAAACAATGCTATAGGGAATGCAATATTTGCAAGCAAACATTATAATTTATAAAATATTCACGTCAAAGCATATTTTATGAAATATGTTATACATATTCCAAAATATATTTATTTCATATGATATGCTATGCCATAGGGAATGCATTATTTGCGAGGAAATATTAATACATGATTTGGATACTTGAGTTTGGTGGATTACCCGAATTTGCTGGTGCTTTTTTGTCTGTTCTTTTTGTTAATTGATTTATTTATTGATTTCATCCTTTTACCATAGATTTATTGAGAATTGAGATTTATAATATTTTATAAATTTATTTTTTATTGAGTTATCCTGATCTAATAACTCGAGTTACAGGTTTTTCATTTTAAATAGGGTTAGTTCAAGTTGTTATTTTTTTTTACATCATTATTTTGTATTAAATTCATTTGAAATTGAGCTTCTTTTTACAAATATATTTTTTTGTTTAGGTTATTATAATTATTTTTTTTTAATTTTGTTAATTCATCATAGATGTTTTTTGTTTTTCATGACTAAATAATATTACTTTATTTAATGTAAGTCAAGTTTACTATCCCCCGAGTAACCAATGTTTTTTTCACTTTAAAGTGTAGTTATGGTTATTTTTTAAAGTGTTTTTTGTACCGAAATATATCAAAATGATATTTTTTTATTTATTAAAAATTATTTTTAAAATCAACACACCAAAATAATAAAAAAAATTAAAAACATTTTTAAACCATAATTACTATCATTCTCTTGAAAACTAACCCTAAATTTACCACCCACGTGCATCATAAGTCTTCTGATCATGTCCTTGAAAAGGCTGGTGTTGCTTAGCTGTGGAGGTTGAGTGGAGTCATGTCTCATCCTCATGATGACAATGTGCATGGCCTACACACGCTTCAATAATTCATGAGTTTTTTTTTGTTTTTACATTAAAGTTTGAGTTTGCAATAAAGAATAGGGGGGGGGGGGGGGGGGGGGCGGGGGGCAATGCCACAGGGAATGCAGTATTTGCAAGGAAACATTATAATTTATAAAATATTTATGTCAAAGCTTATTTTATGAAAGGTTGGACAATTTATTAATTAATTAATTTATTTATTTATTTATTTATTATCTTTTCACTGCTGTGGTTGGGATTTTGGCATCTTGCCAACGAGATAGTTATGTCGGGAAGGGAATTTTTAGGTGGCATTGGTATTATAAACACCTGAGTCCTGACTTTTTAAAAATTGCATCGATATATTTATATACCGAATGATTTTACGGCTGAAATTTTTTTTACAAAAATTTAAATTTTATTTGTATTGAATTATTTTTTTAATATTTTTAAATTATTTTAATGTGCTAATGAAAAATAAAAATTCAAAAAATATTTTAAAAAAAAAAACACAGTAAAATCAATTTTTCATAATAAATGATACTTTAAGTGTGACATTGGTTTTTTTAAGTATAATTATCCTTTTACCTGAATTATTAAAACCAGGACTAAATTTTAAAATTTATTTTAAAATTTTAAGCTTTATTTAATTACTAGATAAAAACTCTTAATTTTTCATTTTCCACTATACTCGCAACTACTTCCACGAATATAAGACAAAACTGATACAATGTATGTTTCCTAGATAATGGTAATATATAACTATCTGTACATGGACTAATTAAGTAATTGATACAATATTATAAATCAAGATAATGATAATATATAACTATTTTCCTAGATAATGGTAATATATTTGTGTGCGTATAAATCAAGATAAGCGAGTAATTAAATAAAAGATCAAGAACCATTTGAAGATCGACAAATAAATTTAATATATGAAATAACTGTTTGAAATTGGGTTTGAAATTATGTTTCTAATAAATTAATTAATTTTTATTTAAAATTAATTTTTATATTTTTAAATAATTTTAATATGCTGATGTTAAAAATATTTTTTAAAAAAAATTATTTTAATATATTTGTTTTAAAAAAATTATTTTAATATACTTTTTAGTAAAATATATATTTTTTTCTAAATCATTTATATATTTTCAAACACTCTGGAAATTTTTATACAACTATAGCCGGTGAATACTTATCTTTTCCTTTATGTAAACCGATGACAGAATAAATTGGTATTCTTTTCACACATTAATGTAATGGATCTTCCATTGGAATGTTGTCTATCCTGATACTAAAATTATAATTTATAAAAAAAAATCCATACATTCTTGTGGTCTTAACAACTATGACAACGGATTAAAATGATTGTTTCTTGGTGATGCAATGATATTAGAAAATGGAGATATTCTTCTGTTCTATGATCAGTACGGTATGTTGCAATGGTATATTAGAAAATAGAGCTATTCTACAGTTCAATGATCATGAAGGGGTGTTTTTGTATAATCTTAGAGAGGAAAGTTACATTTTAATTTGTACAATCCGATAATTAAAAAACATTACATCTTTCACAATGACATGAATCTATAGAAACTTCAATTGCATTTATGTCACTGTTCTAGTATTACGAATTCATAAATAGACATCAATACAATGCAAAACATTTGCGGCAATCTTGTATGAATGGCGCCCCAATTTATCAAAACAACAAATCACCTGCAATTTGCTACTAAATTCTGGTGCATAGCATTCCCAAATTAACTCAGTCTAACGTTAAAATTAATTAAAGCAAGAAATTCTATAATGGCATGCAACATTTTCTAATAGTTGTGGCAAGCAAGAAATAAACAGGAAAAAAAAATCCCATCCGGCAAAATGCATGAAGAATTCTCTAAGAAAATGGCCAAGTTAAGCATGAGTGGAGTGTTCATGCTGATGGGGTAAGGCAACAACACTGTCCCGCCAGTATTTCTTAACCCCAAAATTCGAAAACATGAAACATTGTTAGAACTATTTAGCTCACAGAGCATCTAAATAACAATATTTTCTAAATGCGATCTGCTAGAAAGACACAAAGTATATCACTTCCATATCCAAATGTAAATCAAGGCACGGCTGAACAGCAATTGTAACACCATTGATCATTTTTACCTTTACTTCTGTGCAAAACTATAGATCGTTATTACGGTGCAATCTCTTAATTAATGTGGGATTTAAGTTTTTTGGATTTGAAAATTTTGTAAATCTTATGATATTAATTCTTCATTCATCAATAATTGTTTATGGTTTTAAATATCCCAACCCGTAGCTTGGCTATTTCAAGTAGAGGTATCATGTGGCCATGAGCCATGAATGGAGAGTGAAGAACATTATTTAGCTCGTTAACTTCACTGGTCATATGGCCTTGTGAACAGAGGAAGATTTCATATAACAGAATTAAATGGTTGAATTACAAGAGAAACTACTAGAATATGTGATGAAGATATATATATATATATATAGACAAGAAGACGAAGAAAAGTTGAATTACATGACTATATTTGTCCATGTAAATTTTTAGAGCAGTGCTATAAGAAAATCATAAGAAAATTTCATATGAACTGTAAATAATTACTCCTTTTGAAAATGTACACTCAATTGATTTAGTAATTATCACTTAACACGTGAATTTATATAAAAATTTAATATAATTTGTTTGTATGCATAGTAATTAATTTTCAATTTTTTAAATCTTGGTCTTTTATATTGTTGAGGAACAATATTATTGTTTCTGAGTAGATAACTTTAAATTTGTTTGATTGTTTTTTTTATTATTTTTTATCGACTTGCTATTTGGTTGTATATTCTAAATTCAAATTTTATTTATACAAGAAATGATCTTTTAAGATCTTTTGATGGTATTAAATTGAAATGTAATAAAAAATCTTATGTAGTTTTTTTATTTTTGTTGTAGCTGATTAGTTTTTTTTATTAAGTGTTTTTTTTTTTGGTAATGTTCATGTATTTTACTTTGACTATTGATTTTATTAACTTTTCAATATATTTTTTATAATTATCCAAAAAAAACTTTTATTATCAGTTGTTTATTCCTTTACTAAATGCTTAACAACCACTTTTCAATAGAATTATAGAAAAATTAAAAAAAAAAATCATGATCTAGAAGGAACATATGTTAAATCCATGCATGAAATCCTCCTAATCAACTAATAAGTTACGTTATCCAATTTCTTTTTATGGATGATGCAGTTCAATCTACTAAATTCCATCCAGTTGCATCACACAAAGGCTATTAATTTATTTATCACAACAAATTATTGTATATTCTAGTATTTGTGTTTTCTAGGGTCACTTTTTGCTTGGTTCATGTTGATTTTTTCGACGTATTGTATTTGTTTCGGCTAACTCCTGGTTATTGTTTTTGCCTTTTCGAGGCTTTAACTCGGAATTTTAAAAATATTCCATGTACAATCTAGAGTTTAAGTTTTTACTTTAATTTTACAGTCTACTGATAACCTCTCTATCCAACAAATAACTCAACTTTCATCTCCCTCTTTACCTATCGAGCTCTTTCACTATAACACATTTTCTCCTTTCTCTACTTGTCTTCTTCTGACTGTTAACAATCTTCCTATTTATGCAATTGCTTAAATTGTATTAAAAAACCAGACCGGGCCTAGTTTAGTTCTTTTAAAAAAAATGAAAAACAAAAATGGAACTACACACACCATGCCCCTTTATAGGGAAAAGGTAAACTTTATGGATATATTGAACCTTGAACCAAATCCAAAACATCGTACGTAAATTTTCAAAGAACAAAACAAGATAGTGCTGACCTGTGGGAGACCAGTGGGCACTCTCTGTACGTATAGATATGGTCCCAAGCAGCGAGCCTCTTTCCTATAGATTGCAGCTCCTCTCTCTCTCTCTCTCTCTCTCTAAGTCTCCTGCCTTGAAGATATGGAAACTTCGATACAGGACTATGGAAAGATGTTATCTGCAGCATCCATAATAAAAAAGCAGCTTTAAATTTGCCCTTTAGAAAGTGCTAATGAAAGGGACAGTATATGGCATAAGATTCTCAATGCTTGTGCCAAGGATGGGAGACTTCAGGATATTGCTAAGCAAGAAGTCTGTGTGTTAGTTGGGAATGGTCATGATACCAACTTTTGGAATGATGTGTGGCTGGGTAATTCTTATCTTACTGTCTGGTTTCCTAGAATTTATAATCTTTCTGAAGACAAAGCCTCCTCAATAGCTAATATGGGTGTGTGGGATAGTTTTCTGGGATATGGAACTTCAGATAGAGAAAAGCTCTAGGAGGTAGAGGGATAATTGTTTTTAATTCTCTATTTGATAAGGTTTCTGAAGTGGAATTATCAAGTGAAGTTGTCGACAAATTGATTTGGAAAATGGGGTGTATTAAATCAAATCACGTGTAGACTTCTATCATCCCCTAGCCAGTCTATGGAAATTACTGGTCCCTCTGAAAGTTGAAGTATTTTGTTGGAAAAAATTAACACCAGAGCAGTGTTGGGTCTTTTCTCTGTTCCTATTGGGATCAAAGATTCTAATGAAGCTCATGAACTGTTAGCAGTAGTTAATAGGGATTAACTTTGCAATCGCAAGGCTCAACCCGGTCAGTAGGTTGATAGGGATTAATTTTAAAAATCATCTTGGGACTTCATACCCATGTAATTTTAATTCTGAACACTTAATAACATAACTTCTACTATTATAAATAAAAAATAAAAAATTCAAGGTTCAAATTCGTAATTTGTGCAAATTCCCAAGATAAATTAGAATTCAATTCAACTAATTTAATGGTTTTACTTTAATATCCTCCGTATTTCAACTAATTTTTATATTGATTTTCTAAAATGCCTTTTTAAGTTAAGAACGTTTAAGATAAATTACATTTCACATGTTTATAAATAGTAAGAGAATAATTACATTTCATATATTATATATTCATATTTAAAAAAACTATTTTCATTTCGCAACGTGAAGTCTTTTCAGCCAGCTCATATGTTTTCTTTAGTTATATGTCATTCTCACATTTATATACAGGAAAAACAAAGATTCTGTGGGGGAATGGAAAAAGAAAAAAAGGTCTGTGGGGAAAGCTACACCACGCCTTTTAAAGTATTACTTAACTTTAATGGAGGACTGAAAATTTAGCTGCGTTCACACTCACCTTCCGACAAAGTTTCCAAGCGTCCTTTAAAGTTGATGGAAAGATTGATAGTGAGAGGAAAGATGGTGCATTTCTTCGTCGTCGTTTATTCCTTTACAAGACAGATGCATTATAAAAAAAATTGATTTGAATCATATCCAGAGAATATTTGTAAAATATTTGAATCAAATCCACAAGTATATTTGTACATAATAATCCCTGTAAAATATTAAATCTTCATTTTAACCCTTTAATGTTGAAACCTGGACCCATCTTATTTATATATGTGGATAATATTTTATAGAAAAAAATCACTGATCAACCTTCAAATATCTTAGGCTCACCGTCCCACTAAACAAGAGAGGAAAAAAATTTCACTACCAGAAATTTACCTAAAACTAATAGAATTATCAACGAAATACTTCTATCGGTAAATTACGGTAATAATTACCGACAGTTACTATTCTATTTGTAATTCAATCAGTATATATCAATGAATTACAAAATTATGAAAATAGTTTTTTTTATGATGAGTGACGAAGGGGTAGAAGTGGATCCTGGTTAAGTAAAAGCTATTCAATCTATGCCACCTCTCAAGACTGAGAGTGATATAAGGAGGTTCTTGGGAAGGTTGAATTACATTGCTCGATTGATATCCCAATTTATGATCCCATTTTCAGTTGTTAAGGAAGAAGAATCTTGGAATTTGGAATAAGAGTGGAAAAAAGCTTTCGAGAAAATCAAGCAGTACCTACTAAATCTACCCCTATCTATCAAGCTGAATTGCAAAATGGCAAGTTATACTAGCTGAGTACAACATAGTATATATGATAAGGAAAGCCATGAATGTCATTGTCGATCACCTAGCTGACCATGCTAGAGAAGATTAAAAGTTAGATATGAATAGTTGAATATGATCAGTGAAAAGAGATTAGCTGCAATCTGTCATCATCAAAGATGGCCTAATCATATGATAAGAAGGTCCGATCTCGAGGATTCCATGAAGGAGATTTTGTACTGAATATAGCCTTTACCAGAAGAGGATCAAAGTAAAAGGACGCCAAACAATGAGGGCCTTTACATGTTAAAGAAAACATTCTCGAGAGGAGCTTTATTTGTTATCTAGGATGGATGGAGAAGATCTAGTTAAACTTATGAATGATGACTCTATAAAGAAATACTATGCTTCCCAATCAATAAGAAAGGTTCGGCCATGAATTCTCTTTGCAAGGAACCTTTTTTTTTTATATATATATAAAACATATGATCTCAAAGCATTTGAAATCTTTTACTTAAAAGAATTGTTTTAACACATGACTAAAGAGATGACTCCATCAATTGGAGAGAATCAAATTAAATCTAAACTTGACATATTTTTTGCACACCACACTGGGGGCAAGAAATGCACATAGGGGTCCATAGTTAACCAAAGCCCAAAGATGTATCTGTTATGAGAATTGCTAATTGCATTGAAAGTTTTTATTTTT
>Ga0325403_1006290_pt1 | contig 11283 bp, 4 predicted proteins | sample PopdelMetagenome_19_FD_205665 | JGI IMG/M metagenome (GOLD analysis project Ga0325403, IMG submission 205665) | Populus deltoides microbial communities from Bellville, Georgia, United States - Xylem-PdKOR-R4 | ecosystem: Host-associated > Plants > Phyllosphere > Stem > Wood/Secondary xylem...
TATTCATATCTCAAGGCTCAACTCATGACATCAATCAAATGAGGAGCTATCAATTCAGAATTCAATTCAAAATATATACTGGTTCATATCAAGAATTCAGATTCAACAATTGATCATGCTTTATCATAACAAGGATAATATCAACATATATATATATATATATCATAATACCAAATCAAAAATTTATAATATTTATCATACATATGAAAAATTATCCACTCACTTGACTCGAAAGCAAAAGGCACTCAAAAGCATATACCGAAGGAAATCCTATTGATGTCCCGTTGGTAGAATATTTGGATTATCTGAATACAAATAAGACATATTCAAAAACAACTCGAAAGAACATATAACCTATTTAATAGACTTAACTAAAGGTCTATTCCATAACGCTATATATTTTTAAACTATACTAGTTATTTTTCTCAAAAACCCAAAATTAAACGGTTTTCCTGAAATCTAATACATAATAAAACAAATAATAAGACTTGATAATAATTCACTAAATAACCCTCAATTATTCATCAGACCAATCTGCAAAAGCTAATATTACAGCTAGAGACCAATATGAAATTTATCATATTTTAAGGGTCAAATTGGAGGACCAAACTAAAACTATCATAAATTCATGACTATAGTGAAATTATGTCTATAATTCATCCTCAGTTCTGTCTAGAATCTCAAATTATGCTCTAGGGACCATTCTGGAATTTTCCAAAATTTTTAGGGTCAAATTGTAATTGTTGTCAAATGGGAGGACCAAATTGAAAGTGTTATAAATTCATAACTATACTAGAATTCTACCCATAATTCATCTTTAATTCTGTCCATAATCTCGGATTATGTTCTGGGACCAATATGTATTTTTTCCAAAGTTTGGGGACTAAACTGTAATTTTCACAAATTGAGGGACCAAACTGAATTTTTATCATCTTCAACCTCAAACCCAGAATTTTCATAGATATTATCTCCTGATTTCTAACACAAATTCACCATTCAAATAAAATCATAATTCAAAATCATCATCTTTACCTACAGTCTTCCATAATCAACTAAATAACTAATTAACCATAACAATCAACTCATAACATTTAAATCAATTCATCAATCAACCCAAAACACAATCTTCAAAACCCTAACATTCAACAAAACAGAAATTTAAAGCTAAAAAAACACATATTTATACATTTAAAAACCTAAATCTTACATTTTAAGCTTATTTCTCCAACTCTCTTCTCCTTCCTTTATCTTTCTCTCTTTTCTCTTCTTCTTTTTTCCCTCTCATGGTTTTCTCTCTAAGAACACAACTTTCTCTTTTCTTTTCTTTTTTCTTCCTATTTATATTTATCAACTCTTTGTTCAATTACTACAATATCTCTTGTTCATTTATATCCTCTTTTAAACCTGTAAGGGCTTTGCTGTCTTTTCCTACTTATTTATTTCAAAACATCACAACAATAATAGGAAACAATAATCACATTGGTAAAGGAAACAAAGTTGCATTTACGGCCATAAGATTCCTTTCAGATTCGTTTTCCTTATTTTGCTGTTTTCCCTAGGGGTGAGCAAATTCGGTTCGGTTCAGTTTTTCTCTAAAAAACTAACCAAAATCAAATTTTTAAAAACTTAAAAATTCAAACCGGAACCGGTTCAAACCGACCGGTTTCGGTTTGGTTCGGTTTTTTAACAGAAAAACCGGAAAACCTGTATTAATTTTTTGGGGCTTTTTTGGGCTTTTTTAGGCTTTTTTGGGCTTTTTAATGGGTTTTTGATGGGCTTTCTGATGGGCTTGTAATTAAGGTAAATATTATATAATTTTGTTACAAAATTCTATAATATATTTAATATTTTTTGTCACTAAATATTCATATATATTAAATTATTAGTGCTAATATTATGTTTAATATGTTGCAAGTCTTTCTAATATTTATGTTTTGGAGTTTGGACTCCTCATGCATCAAAGTTTAAATAACACACACCAAATTAAAATTAAAATTACAAAGCATTGCCTTCAAAAGGGCTTAAAAAAACAACAAATAACATTGCCATAAAAATAAAATACTTCATGCAAAAAATATAAATCTTCATTGTGCACATCATCTCAATCAAAAAGCACATCAAGATGACAAGAACATTGCACTTTGATTCCGTAATACCATTGACATCAAAACCTGAAAATCAAGATCTACAATTATAACATGATAAAATAAATTAGAATATATAAAAATAAAAAGTAGTTTTTTACTATCAAAGTAACTTTTGAACTAATTATCATCCGTTACTAAATGTAACTTTCCACCAAATTCTATAAAATAAAAAATTAGACATGTTAGATGATTGCAAACAATTTAATTAATAAATAACAAAATAAAATGTGCAAGTTTCTAAAAAACATTATCTGACTCAAGGTTTTCGTAGGTTTCAAGATCATTTATCAAGCTTCTAATATCAGTTGGAATTGATCCACGATGCAACCAATTTTGACAACAAATGAGTGCTTGAACAGTTGCTAAATTACATAAAATAAAAAAAATAAAAAAATTCAGTTTTCAGAATTGATAAATTACAATCCACCGAACCCCCCCTTTTTTTAACACAGATAATAAACATTATTCTCTGTTTTTTTAGCACACAGGACACCATAATAATGGATTAGCAATGATATTTAAAACAAATGCCTCTCGGGAAACTGTCTTTTCCCATTTTTCTCCCTGATGTAATAACATCAGGCTCATAATACCAATTCACTGCATTGGTATTGCAAGCTTTTATCATTTTTTTAGTATCATTTTCTTCTTCAGTCGCTTGGCTATTGACATAATGAGATAATTTTTCTAATCTTTTACCAGTACTCCATCTCAGAGTATGAGTGGAATTTGATCTCTAATCTCTAGCTAAAACGGCACAAAGAGGTTTATTTAGTAATGATCAAGTTTTACCACTACCAGTGCCAATTATTCCCATTTTCCCATTTCTTTCAGTGATGTGATGTTAGCTTTAGCATTTGGAACAATCAATCTGTGTTTTGTATATTAAATTAACATGCAAAAGTTTGTTTATTAAATTAACCCTCATTCCGATATTAATCTAGATTCCATTATTTTTTTATTGCTACTCATGACCTTAATAAAACACGAATTCATTAACATAGTGTCTTTATCAGCAAAGAAAAACACATTGTCTCTGTCATAAATTTCTTCTTAAGAAGTTTATTAAAAAATAAACGGAATCACAGAGCATATGTTAAAAAAAAAAACAGAGATCGACAGAAAAAAGAAACCATACTTTGTGTGACATGATTCAAGGTCGGGTGTGAGAGAGGGAGGTGACTGTCTGACTAGATCTGGAGTTGGACTCTAGAGGTTCGGTGAGCCGGTGTGATGTGTGTCCTACGATTCAAGATCGGGTGTGATTGTGTGAGAGAGGGACGTGGCTGACTGGGGTTTGAAGATGAAGATGGTGGCCGCCTGGCCGGTGGGAGAGGGATGTGGCTGGCTGGCGTTTAAAGATGAAGATGGTGGGAGAAAGATGTGGCTGGCTGGCGTTTAAAGATGAAGATACTGGGAGAGGGATGTGGCTGGATGTGGTCCAGTAGATGAAGATGGATTGATTTCGTTACAGATGTGAAATTGTGAATTGTGAATTGTGATTTGAGGGAGCGGCTCAGGAGCAAGGAGAAGGACGGTTGGAGCAGGAGTATGGATGCTAGGGTTAAGAAAAGTAACGCGATTTTTTTTTTGTATTTATAGTACCCCTTAAACCGAATCGGTTCGGTTGGGGTTTTTCCGGTTTCAGGTTTCTAAAACCGAACCGAACCGAACCGAAAATTTTTGCAAAAAATTTAATCGGTTTTTTTTTCGGTTCGGTTTTTTCGGTTATTTTTTTCTCGATTTATTCAGTTTTTCGGTTTTTTTCTCACCCCCACTTTTCCCCGACCTTTCTATTCTGCTTTGCTCCTTTTTTTTATAGCCTTTAAATGCCTCGTGATTGTATGCTGTGTTTTCACAAGCTTTTTACAGAATATCCAAACAAATTCAGACCTCCAATTTAAAAAGCATCGCGAGGGTACAAGCAAAAGGAATCTTACCAATTAATTAAGCCAGACAGCTTCTTTAAGCTAAGTAAATTATTGATGCTCTATGACTTCAATTTTAGCAGTATGCTCATCATTATCTGCCTTTCCTTGCTCAGAATTACAGCTTTATTGTATCTGTTACGGTTACTCGCTCTTCCGATTAATTAAGAAATCCATACTTGGACGTCGTATTTTGAATTTCAGAGCTGAAATGGAAAGTATGGTAAGCTAGGGGATGATGTATTTAGGGTCTATCACTAGCGAATTAAATCAAAGTGACTCTGCCTCAACAACTCATTACAGCTTGTTTTGAAGCTGGTAGCAGCAAATTCCTAGTTTTTGCCCTAGATACACATGTTCCAGTCTATGTTCACAAATTAGTGCTTATAAATTACAAAAGTACAGAAACAACTTGATCAACCACCAAACAACACCCCAATGCTTTCTGAGTTATACCTTCCCCGTTATTGTGGCTGGAAGTTGACACGGGTAAGTTTTGTATTTTGATGGTGCAGCTGAATCATGTAAACAAGTTCAAATCCTCCGAACTGACCCGGAAGCCACTCTATGCAGACCAAGGACAACTGGTTCCCGGAGATACAGAAACTCACACCACTACTTACCATCAAATCTATAAATTGGAGCAACTAGATTAGATTTTCTCGACAAACCTATAAACCTATATTTTAGCTATTCTTAGAGAAGGAAAAGGAAAACACTTGGAAGCTAGGGTGGTAAATCTGAAACTTGGAACTGCTTTGCTGGTTTTGGATTTCCTCTCCACGGCCACCTAAACTACCGCCTAGGGAACCCTGTTGGCGCCACTGGTATATGTTTCCTTAGCGTTTAGGGCTGATCTCAAAAATAATTTTTTAAAAATAAAAAACATTATTTTGATACATTTCAGCATGAAAAATACTTTAAAAAATAGCCGCAATCACATTTCCAACCATACTCGTAAACCACACGTCTCCTCGAATGCATGAACTACAATGAGACAAAACCAGGCACAAACTCCAATGAACTTTTTCTATTTGTTGTGCAAAACGCATACGTGTGTAATATTCTGTGCTACTTACCTACGTGTAAACTCAAGAAATTAGCGTGTTTGTTTCCGTGGTTGCTTCTGTGTTTGAAGCAAATCACAAAAACAAAATATTTGGTAAAATAGCAAACGATATTTACTGTGTGTGGGACCCACCACAATTAACATTTCAAACGCGGGTTAGCCGAAAGCAACATCGATCTACTTCTCCCTTCTTGTCGCGTCTGTGGGACCCACCACAATTAATATTTACTATTCACTCCGCACTATTCACTTCAAGAAGTGAACAGTGCCAATGAATTTCACCTGGCACTGTTCACCTGAATAGTGTCTCCATTGTTTATTAGATCGCGTCCGACCCGGTAAAAAAAAATCCATTATTTTTAATTGTATTTTACTCGAAAAACTAGTGTTTAATATTATTTAATAACACTACATAAATTAGAAGGAGATCGCATGATGACGTAGCATTTGCAGAATTTGATCGCAATTCCAATTTTGTTTCTGATGATATTTTATCTGATTTTGTTGCACGCTCAAAAAATCATGAAAAGTGTAGTCCTTATCTGATGAATTTCATACGTGATGAAATTGTAGATAAATTAATGGAACAATAAAAAATATTTGATATAAAGTATTATTTATTTAATGATGTAATAATGGTAGTTAAATTTACAATATTTAAATTAAAAACCATCAATATGAATATATATCTTTTTTAGTTATTTTATAACCTCAATTTGAAAAGCATGTTTAACCAAACACATTAAACTACTTTTTATTCAACCTCAATTTCAACCATAATTTTAACTAAACATATATAAATACAAAACCAACCCCAACCAAAAGTATTTTTCATAAAATAATTTTTTTCAAACCACAACTACAAAAATTACCACTATACCAAACACATTCGGACTTTTATTTTTGTTGGAAAAAAAACTATATTAATAAAAAAGGAAAATAACAAAATAGTAAATGATATGCTAAAGCTTACAATTAGAAATCCATGGTAAAAAATCTACAAACCTCAAAAAAAAAAAAAGAAGCTTAAATGTCAAAGAAAGCTAAAAAAAAGCCAAAAAAATTCATAAAGAATTTTCCAGTTTTTTTTATCTCAATTAACCAAATAAAACCAAACAAAAAATAATTGGTTTAAACCATTTCAATTTTAAATTGAAAAGAATAAAAATTTAGTTTGGTTATTTTTTTAATTGAAAATGCTCAACCCTAGCTGCATTAATCCAAATGAACAAATTATGCTCGGTAACTGCAAAAGGGAAGAGGGAGAGGGTGAATTTCAAGAGAGGAGAGAATAAATTATGCTCTCTTCAGCCTCTCAGACACATCATCAAGAAGAGGAGTCTCATATGTGATCAAGAGATTGGTTTGTGCTGCTCTGGTAACGAAACTGTTGACAGAATTGACTTCTCACTTTTATAAACACCAAGAAGACTCTGAGAAGTAAACCAAACAGATTCTTATGAAATACTGCTATAAAGATTCCTTGTTTAACATTCTAATCTTCGACAGTATTTTGCATAATCTCCGAACAGGTCGATTCAGAAAAAGCGGCGAGCCATTTTCGAAGAAACCATGTGTTCGTCAAAAGAGAGCTTAGTGATTTGGTGAGAAAGGAAAATTAGGAAGAGTAGATCTTATGATATCCGTTTACCTTTACTCTGCTTCGAAAAGGATCCGCTTCGACGGCCTTGTAAAGACATCAGTTTTAGTGCCGCACCGTGTTCCCTCAAAAAATTTTTTTAATTTTTTTATATATATATTTAAATTGTTTTAATATTTTAATATCAAATTTAATTTTTTTTTTAAAAAAATATTTTTAAATAAAACATACTTTTTAAAAAATATATTTTTTAAATTATGTGGTAGATGCCCTTAACCCCATGTTTTTATTTGGAAGAGGTGTCCACTGAAAGACTACATTATTCTTTCCATTTTCTCATGCAAAGGGGAGACCATCATGTAGATATTTGTCTACTAGTTTCATTCCCCCCGCACTGAAACAATTTTCTTATTAATACAAAAAAATAATAATAAAAAATCTATTGATTATAATCAAAGGTTAAAGAAGTTATTTAAGATAAAGATGAAAGATGTTGTTTTTTAGAAGAAAAAAAAAGGGTTTAGATATTTGTTTTAGTTTAAATTGAATTCTAAAATTTTAATTGGTTTAAATAAATAAAATTGAATTTTATCTATTTAGATTGAGTATTAATTTAAAGTCAAAATTGATTCTTAACATTGTAAGAGTCTTCTATAAAATCAATTGGTATAAAACATCAAATTCAATCTCAAATCAACTTAACGTGAAAGGATTAAATTTTGAATAAAAAAAGTCAAGTTATTAGAAAACAATATATATAAAAAAATACTATAGGTAATTATTGCAACTCAGAATAAAATTGAGTTTTTCTTCTATGTTGTATTTTCATCATTTTTTTAATATTTTTTTTCTGTTAGTATTGTCTTTGTATATTCATGATTTCAAATATCATTTTATAATTGAGTGTCAATTCTACAAAACCATATTACAATTATTAATTAGAAAGTAAAAGGATTCAATAAAATAAAAGGATGTGAATGAAAAAAAGGGTTGAGATTTATTAAATGGAAATCAAAATGACCCAATTAGACAAAGGACTTGAATGGAAATAAAAGGATACAATAGTGAAAAAAAAGAAAAGAAAGAAGAAAGACTTGAATGAAAAAAATAGAGTTAAGGTGTTTCTGTCTATGTAAACAATGTTTTCCACCTCAAATATTTTAATTGTTTTGATAATAATAATAATGTTCAAAGGAATCTGACCATAAAGAGAGAAGCATAAAATTATACTTATTACTATTTTTTATATTTTCTAGATCAGTAGCTAAAAAATATAGTTATTAAACTTAACATTTTGATTTGAAAATTTGTAATTTAGAGTTTGATTTGAATTAAGTTTTAATTTAAATTAAAAAGTTATTAATTAGAATTAACTTAGTTGACTCGATAAATTAACCCAAGATTTGGTTAACACAACTCGACTTTGCTTATAACCTCCATAATCAATATTTTTATTCTAATATCAATAACATGTTGATATTTGGATTGGTCTTGTGTGTGTTATTTATCCTAATAGTCTATGTAGAACCAAATTAATTGTTGAATTCAAATGGTGATAATTGATTACGATTCTTGCATTTGAAATAAAATAGTAGTGCATATAACTAAATTTAATTATATTGTTTAGAATAAATTGAATTGATAATCTTGATTATTTTGCTTTTAAATCATTTATTTTTATAATTACTAGTTCCACCAACAATATAAAAACTTAATAACAACGACGATGATGTCTGCTTTGATATTGAAATTGTCTATTGACTTATAATCTTCAACCTTGCTTAGATAATTATAGCTAAGTTGTTGCCATTGTTCTAAGAGAGTATTGATATCTCATACAATGCCACCTGCTTGCATATTATACTGTATATGTATGTCGTTTTCGGGAGGTCCTACTTGGGATGTGACAAAAGGAAAAAAAATGGGATTCAATGATTTGAATTAAATTTTAATTTAAATTAGAAAAGTTATTAATTAGAATTAACTTAATTCAATGATAAATTAATCCATAATTTTTTTTAGTTTAACGTGGGTGTTCGGGCCAGCTTGCGCGTACCTCGACTAATCCCACGGGCCCTGAAGTTAACGATCATGTAAGCCTCTAGTGGCCATCATGTGAGCAACTACAAGGCTCGAACCTGAGACTACAGAGGAAGCAAACCTCTTGGTCCAAAACTCTTACCACTAGCCACCACCTAGATGGTTAATTAACCCATAATTTGATTAATACAACTGAACTTTTTTTATAACCTCCATAATCAATACTTTTTATTCCAATAGTCTATTTATAAAACTTTGCTCAAAACTATAGCTAATATCAACAACATATTGATATTTGGATTGGTCTTGTGTATGTTATTTATTCTAATAGTCTATGTAGAACCAAATTAATTGTTGAATTCAAATGATGATAATTGATTACGATTCTTGTGTTTGAAATAAAATAGTAATGCCTATAAATAAATGTAATTATATTGTTTAGAATACATGTAGAAATAAATTGAATTATAATCTTGATTATTTTGTTTTTAAATAATTTTTTTATATAATTACTAGTTCCACCAACAATATAAAAATTTAATAACAATGATGATGATGTCTGCTTTGATATTGAGATTGTCTATTAACTTATAATCTTCAACCTTGCTTAGATAATTATAGCTAAGTTGTTGCAATTGTTCTAAAAGAGTATTGATATCTCATACAATGCCACCTGCTTGCATATTATACTATATATGCATGTCTTTTTCTGGAGGTCCTACTTGGGATGTGACAAAAGGGGAAAAAAAAAGGATGTTCAATATTTGATTACGTGTCATGTTTGTTTTTAAAAAATTATTAATTTAAATTTTATAAATTTTAAGACTATTAAAAATTTATATAGTTATTAATTTTAAAATTTATAAAATTAATTAAAGTATCTGCGCCTATCACTCATATTAATTAAAAAATAAAAAGAGATGGAAGAATTTTGAATGCCAGTGAAACCATGCAATGACCAGCTCCCACCTTTAACATTTCCCAATTACAGCGAAGCTTCTTCCAAAGAGGTTTTTCTTTGAAAGATCTAAGTAGCTCCTTCATGTAACATATTCAATGGCTCATCATGAAAACATTGATCCATTACAAAATCATGCATCCGATTATATATATATATATATATATATATATATATATATATATATATCTGTGTGTGTGTATGTGTATTCTCTCATTGTTCCCACAAGGATCCTCTCATTGTTCATCATTCTAGAACTGAATCCACAACTTCAGTACCTTTCTTGACGTGGATTCAACATTGAACCCACTTTTCGGAACCAGTCTAAGGAGTAAGGAGTGTCTATCTTGCACACAATAAGGTTAAAAAATGCAGGTGCTACAATGGACTCTTCAATGGCCACATTTGACAGTGCGTACTGTAAGCTGCTACTCCAAGGAAATAGTCTTATCTGATCTGCAAAAAAGTGAAAGAGACAATGAGGGATAGAAAAAAAGAGAAGGAAAGAAACAATGGGGAGGGGGGTTTCGTAATATGGACTCTACACTCTTTTTTTCATTTGATCCTTCTACTCAAAATGTTCTTAATGTGGTCCCTTCATCCAACTTCCATCGGATTTATCTTTATTTTTTATTGATACTTGGCTTGGAAGTTGATAGAAATTGTCTCTTTTTTCTGATATGTTGTGAAGAATTAACAGTAAACTGAAATAAAGTTAAACACAGGGACATCATTAAGAAATTTTCTAAAGGAAAGGGAACAATTGAATTAAATAAAGAGTCTAAGCACCACATCAGGAAACTTTCAAGATTACAGGAACCAACAAAAAAAATAAGATTCATATTTGCTTCAGTTGAAGGCAGCCATCGAAGCATGAATTAGGACACAAAAACCCAACAAATCCATGAAGTTGAATTGAAAAAATGGACCAACAAGACTCTAACAGCAACAAAGAGAATCAATCTTGCTCTTCAAGTGATTCAAATCCATGCCCCATATGCCTTGCTCCTTTCCTTCAAGAATCCTATCTTGACACTTGCTTCCGTACATTCTTCTCTCTCAAGCTCAGTTTTTTCTCTCATTTTTTGTACTTTTATGTTATCTGTTATGACCCATCTCCTCTTTTTGTCAGAATTTTCTTGTTGGGTATCCACTTTCTTGATTACCCTTTAATTTATACTAATGTTTTCTTCAATTGGTTAGTGATTGAGTAATTAAAGTGGAAAACTTTATGATTGTGTTGTGTGTTATGCATAATACTGAAACTGGGTTTATAGGATTGTTTGAGAAATTTGACTATAATTTTGACTATAATACTGTTGTGTGTTATGTATCTCTGTTTGTGTGTATGTGGGTGGTGGTTAAAAGGTTGTGGACCATGATGTTTGGTCATTTGTTGCTATTAATTCTTGTTTTGCAGATAAATTTTGTTACAAATGCATTTTACAATGGACTAAAGTAGTTTCTAGCCAGAAATCTCGCCGGCCTTCTTCTGTTAAATGTCCTTTATGCAAGGTTTGTGTGTGTCTGAGATGAATTTT
>Ga0325403_1006293_pt1 | contig 11281 bp, 8 predicted proteins | sample PopdelMetagenome_19_FD_205665 | JGI IMG/M metagenome (GOLD analysis project Ga0325403, IMG submission 205665) | Populus deltoides microbial communities from Bellville, Georgia, United States - Xylem-PdKOR-R4 | ecosystem: Host-associated > Plants > Phyllosphere > Stem > Wood/Secondary xylem...
CACTCTGAGCTAGCAAGTATTCATTATTATTCTCTTAACCTAGAGGCGATGCATGCTATGCAGACATAATTATTGAGCCCTGCAATCAATCTTTATTAATAATAAGCTTTGTTGCAGCGTACATCTTGAGGGGCTGGTTAGGATTGATTGGGGGTAAAATTAGAAAAATGAGCTTGTCTTTTAATAATATTTTATGATAAATGACCGGTTATGCTAAAGAAAGTATAAAAATCATTTTAAAACATCATATATATGAGAAGTCGCTACGTGTTTTTTTTTAATGATAAAAAATAACTATTGTACTTACATGCTAAGAATTTGTCTAAAATATTATAAATACACTTGTTATTGATGATAAAGGACTATTAAAATCTAAGATAGTGATTTGAAATCTAGACCTGGTAACAAAACTTAATTCTTATTTTGAAATATGTGAATTAGACTCTAGGAGTTAGTAATGATTAATTAGGCTTTGATCCATCGTATTTAATCATGTTTGAAATGGAATTGGAGGCCCACATTGACCCAATTCAAATTCACTTTTTATAACAAATGGGTCAAGAACATGAAAATAGATTCATGCATAACAATAATGGATATAAACTTGCACACTCTTAATGCAACTTTAGAGAAAAGATTTAATTAGGATTTACAATTTATGTGTTGAAAGAAAGATACAAACTATATCAAATTAAAGAAAGACGAGAACACGAAAATCAATATTTACATACAAAGTTGATTCGTTTACTTTTAATAACATCCAAGAAAGAACCTAATTAAAATTTATAATTTCTAAACTAAATTTTAAGTTACAAGACAAATATAAATCATTGAAAGAAGCAAAAAAATTAATATGAAAACATGAATGAATTACCCATAATATGACATCCAAGAAAACACCTAAATAGAAATTACAAGTCTTGGGCTAATTTTAAGTTATAAGAAATCTAAAGCAGTTGTCATGCTGAACCTAAAACAACAAAAATAAATACACATGCCAATCAAAACAAACACATATTCATCACAACTAAAAAACCAATAACATGTTAGGAATTATTTGAAATAAATAATTCAATGCATTAAGGGTTCGTTCATCACAACTAAAAACCATCACAAAGGTCAATTGAAAACTATTAGAAATGATCTACCAAAGATATGGCATGTGGCTATCACAAGCTGGTGTGTAAGGATGATTTGAGTAGTGATGACATGTGTACTCCACGTTGAACCGATAAAAAAACATAGAAATAACATATTTTAAAGACTGGGTTTTGAGATTATGGATAAGATTATGGACTATTTTAGGGGTACATTCTCATAGAATAGGTTTAGAATTTATGGTTGATTATGGGTGAGAGAGGTTGCAGTTAACGGTGCTATTTGGAGAACATGCATGTTTGTTTAATTGAGAAGAACAAATAGGTGAGATGTGCTATCTTGGATATGGCAAAGATGATGGTGTTTCATCGATAGTTGATATTAGGTCAAATCAGGGCCATGCCTTTCAAATCGTGGGCTATAATGGCTCATTTTTTATTCAAATAAAGAAGAAAATGAGGTTATGGTTTTGTTAGTGATTTAATAAAAGTGATGGTGTTGTGGATGGCTAGTAAGGAGGGGCTAGTACGGTTTCATTTGATGGTTGTGGTTGATCTGGTTTGGTAAGCAAGGAGAAAGAATGTGATATGAGGAGGGTAAGATTGATGCTGGTATTGTGGTGGTTTATGATGGCTCAAAGCATGCAGGGTGGTGGGCGTGGTTGACAAGTAATTGTTAGTTCAATTGCCACTAGTATCACCAGATTTCAACAATATAATGAAAATAACTAGGTAGGGGTTAGGTTTTAGTGTTAGCAGAGAAGGAGCAAGTCTTATGGTTAATTCTTTTATTTTTTTTATGCTTTTATTTTTATTCATCTTTTTTTTCTTGAGTATCTCTAAGTTGGCTAATGTATTTTTGATGTCTTGATTGTGCACTTCTTACCTAATTTATAGTTTTAGAGTTCCTGTTAAAAATAAAAAAAAAATATTGAAAGATTTCTAAATTCTTTCTTTTTTGAATGAGAATTTTAGATATCTTCTCATAATTTCAATTTTGCTTGAATCTCTATTTTATGGAAGAACATCTAGTGCATAACTCATTTCATCAGCTAGAAAAGGATCATATAAGCCTTATTTTGTAATGCCTTATTACTCCTTTATGGCTATATTACATACACCATTTATGTATTGAATTGATAGCAATATGTGTTGAATCAACTTATTTATCTGTTTCTTAAAACCTTGAAAATCATCAATGGAATGACTCATAACTTCTATATGATACTCCCACTTAGCAGGCTTGTTGTACTATTTAGAAAAAAGATAGTTAAAAATATTTGAGCGATTGAGGTCTTATCTTATGTGTTTTCACAAGGTGTTGATAGATGTTGATGATAGGAATCAGAAAGAAAGATGATTTATGGCATTTCTTTTTATAGGTTAAACCGGGTTGAAATAAGGACATAGGTCTTTGGAGTACTTGATCTCTAAGAAAGAATACATAACATTGTGAAATTGAAAAGGATGCACTAACAACAATATGTGATGGATTTTATGGCATGTCATGATGAACTTTTAATGATCCTGAAGTAGTTGGAACAATGAATGACAAACTTTAATCAACTAGGTATGCATTTGAAATTATCATATGATAAGGATGTATAAAAAGGACAAAGATAAAGAGTTGTCAAAGTTGTAGCTTTATCCAATATAGGAGAGCAAGAAGAAGGCAATGTCTTAGGGAGCTTTATGATAGTGTTTCTCTACATGTAAATCTTACACCAAGCAATTTAGAGTGAACATTTTATTTCAACAAGCTAGTTAGCTAAATCACTTCGTTCTTTAAGGAGTTGATTTTATATTGACGATTTTGTTTGGTTTAAGTTCTTTCTTCATTTCTTATTTCTTATTCTGATATAGGAATTTAAGAAGAATTAAACTTTAAAAACATGATTTGTATTTGTTTCCCCACTTCTGAATTTTTTTTATATAAAAACTAAAAAAATAACTTGTGTAAAGATAAATATTCATAAAGAAGGTCAAATATGACCAATTAGATGTGATAATACATGAAGAAACTCTAAGAGAAAATTTTAGACATTACATATGGTTAGAATGACTAACTTATTTATCTCAAAGGGTCCCTCGTTACTCGGGTAAATAGACCTTAAAAACTCAACTTATTACCTAGAAGATGCAAAGACTATAGACTATGACAATGCCATATCAGTTACTAACCACGACCAATTAAGCTTTCAATGAGATTTTAAGGTTTTATATGTTCTACTCTAGGGTAAAACCCATTAAGAAACCATTAATTCCTTTCGCTAATATAAAACAATATGCAAGAAAAAATAAAAATTAAAGTGATACATAGTAAGTGCACAGGCATAACTCCATATTCTATTCATAAATGCATGATAAACAATATTCATGAAACAACATATAAACATAAAAAATAGTAAATCAAACAAATCATGTAAAATAGACAATCACTCAAAACAAACAATATAACAAACAATAATATTTTTCATACAAGCAAACATTACTTAGCCCTTACTAAATTCTCTAGTGAAGTCATCATTTTATCACAAAGGACATCATAATGAGTTATTTAGGATTGATATGGGTAAAAAAAAATATCACCTGGTTTTATAATATCCAAAAATCTTAACTAGTTTTCAAAGATTCTAGGTAATAAGCTATCATGCTAAAAGAAAGATGAAAATCACCTTAAAGCATTCTATATAAGATAAGATACTTCATATTTTTTCTATTGATAAGAGGTACCTATTGTGCTTATATGCTAATAATTAGTCTAAACTGGTATATATACACTTGTTATTAATGGAGAACGACTACTAAAACTTAAGATAGTAATTTAAGATCTAAGCCTAGTAACAAAGCTTATAAAGCTCATTCCTTACCTAAGAACACATGTATTAGACTTAAGGGGCTAGTAATGGTTAATTGAGCTTTGACACATCTTCTTTGATTATATTTAAAATAGACCAGGAGGTTGTCACTAGCACTTAATGGGCTTATATGGGATTGCTTTAAGACAACCCAAATTAACTTGTTTTATCAAAAGGGTCAAAACCATGAAAATAGATTTATGCACAACAATCATGAATATAAACTTGATTATCCTTAATACGACTTTTAAGGAAAGAACTCATTAAGATTTATAATTCCTGGGTCAATTTGGAGTTAAGAGGAAGATATACACTATATCAAATTAAACAAAAGGAAAGAACACAAAAATCAATATTTACATACAAGGTTCATTCTCTTACCTTTAACACAAAATCCAAGGAAAAACATAATTAAGATTACAACTCTTAGGTTGATTTGAGTTATGAAAAAAATATAAATCATTGAAAGAAATAAGAAATATGAAAATATATATGTTGACATCAATATTTACAAATAGAACCTCATTTTACCCTTAAATATGAGGAGAAACTTAAATACGGATTACTACAACTCCTAGTTGATTTTGAGTTATGAAAAATAAAAGCAATCGCCATGCCAAAATAAAAATAAAAAAACAAATTCACACACGTCAATTATACGAAACACAAATTCATAACAATTCAAAAACTAATAACAAGTTAAAAATTATTCAAAATAAATAACTCAATATGTTATGTGTTTGTAAATGACCTTAGAGAGCTATGAAGATAGACTAAAAATTGATAAAAATGATTTACTAAAAGGTGGAGTGTGGCTGTCACACATGGGTATGTGAGGATGATCTAGGCAACAACAACATATATACTCCACATGCTGATGCTAAACCTAAAAAAAAACACACACACAAACAATCTGCTTTGGATGATGAGTTTTAGGGTGTCTAGATAAGATTATGGACTATGTTGTTTGTTGATTCTCATGGATTAGGCCTAGAATTTATGGTTGATTGTAGGTGGAAGAGGTCAGAGTTGATGGTGCTATTTGGATATCTTGTAGGTTTAATCAAGAAAAATATATGAATGGGAGGTATTGTTCCAAGTATAGCAAAGATGATGGTGTTTGGTTGATGGATGTTATTAGGTCAAATCAGGAATATGCTTTTAAGATTTTAGACTGCTATGATTTATTAGCTTTTGTCTTATGAGAAGAGAAGAGGGAAACATGGTTTGTTTTAGTGGTTTGGTAGGAGTGATGGTGGCATTATGGATGGCTAGTAAAGATGGAGTAGTTTGGTGGGTTGATTTGATCTAGTATGCAAGAAGAAAGACTGACATATAGTGGCTGAGGTTGATATTGTTGTTGTGGTGGTTCAAAGAATGTCAAGTGGCAGGTATGGTTGGCAAGTCATTCATTTGATTGTCACTAGTATCACAATTTTGACAAAGCAAAAACCTAACTAAATAGAGGCTAAGTTTTAATATAGGGCAGAGTCTTTTGGTTTGGTCTAATTCTTTTATTATTTCATGTTTTTTTTTTTTTTTATGCATTTCTCAGGTTGGCTAATGTATTTATGATGTCTTTATCGTGTACCACATGCCCTAATTTATAATGTTAGGTTCATATCAAAACTAGAAAAAAAAAGCATTGGAATATTTTCTTTATTATTTGCTTCTTGAATGAGGATTTTTATTATGGTTAAATAATAACTTATTTCCTTTTCATGATTTTGCTTGTTCTTTATATATATATATATATATATATATATATATATATATATATATTATGAAAGAAGATCCATTTTTATTTTTTTCTTATTTATTTATCTTTCATTATATTTGACAAAGCAAAGAAACTAACTAAATAGTGGCTAAGTTTTAGTGTTGGTAGAGAGGGAGAGAGAGAATGCAAATTTTTTGGTTTAATTCTTTTATTTTTTTGATGTTTTTTTTCTATCTTTTTTTCTATATATCTCTCGAGTTGGCATATATTTATGATGTCATTATTATATATCATATAACCTAATTTATAGTGTTGAGATTCCTATCAAAACTAAAAAGCATTGGAATATTTTTTATATTATTTTCTTCTTCAATGAGGATTTCTGTTATGGTTAAATAATAACTTATTTCCTTTTCATGATTGTGCATGATTTCTTTATATATATATATATATATATATATATATATATATATATATATATTATGAAAGAAGATCCTTTTTTATTTTTTTTTATTTATCTCATTTTTCATTATATTTGACAAAGTGGCCTGTTTGGAATTGTGGTAGTGGTGGCGGTTTAAAGTTTTTTTCGCCTATAAATGCATCAAAATGATGTTTTTTTTATTTTTAAAAAATTATTTTTGAGATCAGCACATCAAAACGATCTAAAAACATAAAAAATATATTTTTTAGAAATTTATTTTTAAAAAATTTGAGGGAACGTGGTTTCAACTGCGTTCCCAAATGGTCTCAACCGCGTTCCCAAATGGTCTCTAACTAAATAGTGGCTAAATTTGAGAGAGAGAGAGAGAATGCAAATCTTTTGGTCTAATTCTTTTATTTTTTTTTATGTTTGTTTTTCAATATTTTTTTTCTACGCATCTCTCAGGTTGGCATGTATTTATAATGTCTTTATTGTATACCCTATGACCTAATTTATAGTGTTAGGATTCCTATCAAAACTAAAATGCATTGGAATATTTTTTATATTATTTTCTTTTTGAATGATGATTTCTAATATGAAACTTTTATGGTTAAATATTAACTTATTTCCTTTTATAGATTGTGCAAGATCTCTTTCTATATATATAAAAGATCCCTTTTATTTTTTTTCCTTATTTGTCTAATCTTCCATTATATCACTTGACCCTCAGTTTTTTTTGCACTACATCATTAAACATTTTTACCGACGGATTAATTTTGTTGGTAAAAAAATTACCGACGGAACATGTCCGTCGGTATAACAGTGGTCGGTAACTCTCCTTTTCGTTGCTAATTTTGTAGCAAATAAAAAAACCACCCACCGACGATCTTACAGACGAATACACGAGCCAAAAAAAATTTCCCGAGGGAACATTACCGACAGACTAAATCCGTCTAAATTTTCAATGGTAATTACCGACAAAATATGTCCGTCGATAATTATGGCATGGGTGGTAATTGTTTGGCAACTCTCTATGAAATACCAATGGAACTTATCTGTCGGTAAAGTCGTCGGTATCTATTTAAAAGATATATAAAAAATAATTTATTAATAGGAAAAAAGCTTAATAAACAAATAAAAATTGGATTAAACATTAAAAATATAAAAATAATGTTAAATAATATTCATCCAAATATTCATAACAAATTTAATGTGTTTAAAAAACAAAATTCAAGTAGAATAGCGGTGAAGCTGGAGGAGGAGGAGGAGGCTGGTAGTTTCCGGGACCGTATAGCCAAAAAAGAGCTGCACAAGTATCATCACCCATCTTTTATCTCATCTTCATGACTATTTGACAAAGCTCATCATAATTCGTCGAGAGTTATTGATATTGTTGTTTCAAGGCAATGAACTCCTTAGACTGGGTGCTCGATACTGATGGAGAGCTCCCAACGGTTGAGACACTGTGAGCCGAATGCAAGTTTTCAGTCGTAGTGTTGGAGAGCCTGTAGACCCAATTTTTATCCGGTCCACCAGACGATCCCACCTCCATCCATAAATTTGGATCAAAATCTGGATGGGTCGAAGGATTGTCCCTATATCTCTCCCTCAACCGGTTATTATAGGTCTCCTGAAATTTTTTTAAAAAATCATCATATGCAATTCAAGATGCAATTCAAGAAAATAATAACTTACAAAATAAAATGAATGAACGAACATACCACGAAGTGCTGAGCACGGTTGTCCACGAACTGCTGCACCCCCTTTTAACGGTCTTGACTCTGCACATGCGTCTCTACAAATAGCTCCATTAGACTTGGCTCACGTCCAAAAGACGCAGCCTGTAAGGAAAAAATAGGTTGAAAGTTAAATATATTATAAGGAACGACAAATTAATTAATGATATATTTTATTAAAATTAATCTTACCATCTGTTTTGCATGTGCGCTGAATGGGACGGATCCGCTAGTGTGCGTGGTCACCAAACCATGAATTTGCCGGTTCCGGTTGTCAGCCCGGGACTATAAGCGCCGTGAGAACTGCTCTGAGGTCACGTGCTCAATATATGCCGTCCATATTTCCCTCGAGATGAATGGCGGTTTGAATTCCCGCCAAACCGCCACCTCATTCCATCCTTCAAGATCGTTATCCCTCACATGTCTTTTAGATTTTTTTGGGTGTCATACCAAAAATCATGCAACCTACTTCCATAGTAAAAAATTAGAATTTAAAACATAAAATTATAAAACAAAAATAAATATTATTTTTGATGTTACCTAGTTGCTGCGTGATTCTTCCATACCCTTCTCACAACATTGTTGTTCGCCCTATCCCACTCAAATTTGTTTTGTGTATATAAATAATTCATATAAATAAAAATAGTACAAGATATAAAATTATAAAAATCATTTATTAAAAATAAGCTAGAAATTAAAAATTAACACCGATCTAAAATCGCTTAGACAATGCATCGATATTAAGTCTCCACTCAGGATGTCTGGAAACCTGGCTCCATTGAAACAATAGAATATCCATCGACGATTTAAACGCCAATGTTATAGCTCTTGCAGCCTCAATGTCTGTGAACTTGAAATTAAATAAAAGTAATAATATTAATTAGTCGTTCATAAATTATGTTATAAATATATATAAAAAAAACTAAAACCTAAACAAACTTACATTGAGAGGTCATCCTTCCATTGTGCCTTGTACTTGTGGGTGAATTGACCCCGCTGTGAAACCGCGATAGAAAAGGTAGCATCACAAGTTGGAGTAGATTCCTCGCCGTGATCAGCACCTAAGGATATGTCCCCCTCGCTGCTAGAAGAACTAGCTGCAACCGTCTGCTGACGACGTGCTGTGGATTTCATTCTATGCATCTACACAATTTATACGAATAATTACATAATTAACTTCGATTATTTAAAAAAATTCGACAGAGTCTCCCCTATACTAGGAGGTCCCAAGTTATCGACAAAATCATATTACACTTCCAATTTTATTTCACATCCCGATCCAATCATCCTGGATCTCAACCCAACTCATAATTATCAACACAAAACATCTTATTCAATAACATCATATAATGAAATTCAAGTAAAATAATCAATTTCAACTATGAACATTCATTGTTAAATTGGTACTTAGAGTTACAAACATTAGATTAAAGTCATACATTCAAATTTACGGATTAATATTACATTTCAAGTTTTAGGAGACAAGACTCTTAATTTATAAATAATTACATGGTTAAAAAGCAAAAGGTAACTAAATCAATATCATTCCTAACACGACCCTAATGGACCTCAAAATAGAAATTAACATGTACACATAAATATAAAAATGTAATAACAAGCAATAACAATGACAGGTAAACAATAATATCCTAAAATTAAGGTAAACTAATTAAATTTAATTCCATATTTTAATTAACATTTAAAACATAAATTCAACAATAACAATTATAGCAATACAAATAATAATATCATAAATTAAGATAAACTAATTAAATTTAATTCTATATTTCAATTAACATTTAAAACATAAATTCAACAATAACAATTATATCAATACAAATAATAATATCCTAAATTAAGATAAACTAATTAAATGTAATTTTATATATAAATTAACATTTTTAACATAAATTCAACAATAACAATTATAGCAATACAAACAATAATATCCTAAATTAAGATAAACTAATTAAATGTAATTCTATATATAAATTAACATTTTTAACATAAATTCAACAATAATAATTATAGCAATACAAACAATAATATCATAAAATTAATAAATAAAATGAAAAAAACTAAAAAACACTATACAAAACAACCTAAACACAAAACAAACAATACACAAAACTAAAAAACACTATAAAAATTAAAAAATGCTTACCTTAATAGTGTGTTGAATTTAAGATTTTATCTACAAACAATAAACAAAACAAAGAACATCAAAAATATGAATCATAATTAAAATAAAAAAATACAAAGATAAAGAAAAAATAATACATACCTTTTAAAACTACCACCAAAACAATAAAATCTCTTCTAAAAGCCAAATAGAAACAGAGAGGAGAAGAGAAATGGAGAAGAAAGAGAACTGGAGAAGAAGAGAAAAAATGAAACAAATGGGGAACGGGGGGGGGGTTTATATATCAATATTTCCGACGTAATTACTGACGAAACTTTATTATTGTCGGTGGCATTAAATTTTGTCGGTAATACCATTGGAAATTAATTGATATGCGCACCAAAAATCCCGCCAGACTTTTCGATCCATCAGAAAATTCATCGTTAAGTGTGCCGACGAACACGCGTCTAACATGAGTGCACTTCGGGATGTGCGTAATCCATCGGTAATTTACGTTGGTAAAGCCATCAGTGAATCCGTCAGTGATTGTGGCACAATCCCATAAATTTTTTTCAACTCTCTGTGAAATACCGACGGTTATATTCCGTCAGTGATTCCGTCGGTGAGATTGTGGCACAATCCTGTAAATTACTTTCAACTCTCTGTGAAATACCGATGATTATATTCCGTCGGTGAAACCGTCAATATTTCTTATTTTTTTGTGTATCCCTATCACAAAATCTTGAATTGCAATCTTACAGCACACACAACACAATAACAAGAGCTGACCATTAAAGAAGAATAAATATTTCATGTTCCAAAATATTACAATATAAAAATAAGGCTTTAGAACATGTTTAGTTAGTCAAAATTTTCATCTTCGTCCTCAATTGAATTGTTATCATCAGCTTCATCGCACTCTTCAATTTCGTTATCATCTTCTTCAACAACATTCTTTTTTCCAATAGTAGAGCTCAGAACAACATTTAACTCCTCAGCGTCTGATGCAACCATATTATTCGATAGTTTCACCCACATTTAACTAGTGTTTTGCCTATGTTTTATATATAAAATGCCTTGATATTCTTTGTGTTATGTTTTGAAGGCACTTTTGGATGACAGATGCAAAAAGGAGTAAATTGGAGATAATTGGCAGATTTGACCTTTTAGTTGATGTTTTGTGCAGAGCGTGAGCTTTAGAGGTTGAAATGAAGTGATTCCAGTGGCATTAAAAAGCTAACATCCATACCTTTTTAGACATCTAAGGAAAGAAAATAAAATAAGAAAGAGCATGGAAATCACAGCCTTTAAAGTCAAAACTGAT
>Ga0325403_1006294_pt1 | contig 11280 bp, 12 predicted proteins | sample PopdelMetagenome_19_FD_205665 | JGI IMG/M metagenome (GOLD analysis project Ga0325403, IMG submission 205665) | Populus deltoides microbial communities from Bellville, Georgia, United States - Xylem-PdKOR-R4 | ecosystem: Host-associated > Plants > Phyllosphere > Stem > Wood/Secondary xylem...
TTTTTTTTTTCCGTTCTACTAATCTATAGTAATGGATCATAGGTGAAATGCTGGTCGGGCCATCAAGGGCATTGTTTATGGATGAGATTTCTACTGGCTTGGATAGCTCAACAACTTACCAAATTGTGAACTCATTAAGGCAAACCGTTCACATTCTCAATTGCACCGCTGTCATCTCACTTCTCCAGCCAGCACCGGAGACTTATGATCTCTTTGATGACATTATTCTTCTGTCAGATGGCCATATTGTGTACCAGGGGCCTCGTGATGATGTGCATGAATTTTTTGAACATATGGGCTTCAAGTGCCCTGAAAGAAAGGGCGTGGCTGACTTTTTGCAAGAAGTAAGCAAAAACAAGGCAGTTGTGTTTGGCGCCTTTGTTACAATATGATCTTCTATTGGCTATAAGAAGAGCCTTGTGTGTTATCATAATAAATGAATTCATTGCAGGTGACATCAAGGAAAGATCAAGAGCAGTACTGGGCACGTAAAGATCAGCCTTACAAGTTTGTCACCATCAACGAATTTGCTGAGGCATTTCAATCAGTCAGCATGGGACGAAGGATCATAGAGGAGCTTTCAATCCCATTTGACAAGACCAAGAACCATCCAGCGGCATTGGTAAACAAAAAGTATGGAGCTGGAAAGATGGATCTGCTTAAAGCTAACTTCTCAAGAGAATACTTGCTCATGAAGAGGAACTCATTTGTCTACATCTTCAGGATATCCCAAGTAATTATCGACAGTCATTACAATAACTAAGTTTCTTTTACTTTCGAACTTTGCGTACAGCGTGACACTTTTTCTCTCCATATCAGCTTACAATATTGGCAATCATTTCAATGACACTCTTCTTCCGGACCAATATGCATCGAGATACAGTCAGGGATGGTGGAATTTATACTGGTGCTTTGTTCTTCACTGTGGCCGCGATCATGTTTAATGGTACGGCAGAGCAATCTACGACCATCGCAAAGCTTCCTGTATTTTACAAGCATAGGGAACTCCTATTCTTTCCTCCATTGGCATATTCAATTCCTTCATGGGTCCTGAAAATTCCCATTTCATTTGTTGAAGTTGCTACTTGGGTGTTCATAACCTATTATGTAATCGGATTTGATCCAAACATTGCGAGGTAAATAAGAATTCTTAATTTTCTGTAAACTTGTACCAGAATCCATTCTGATCCAGCTGTTATAACAAGGTTGTGTTTCTTTCTTTCATTTTTTGCAGGTTTTTTAAGCTGTACTTGGTGCTTGTGCTAATTAACCAGATGGCATCTGCACTGTTTCGATTTATTGCTGCAGCTGGAAGGAACATGATTGTTGCCAACACCTTCGGGTCATTTGTGCTCCTTGCAATTTTTGCATTGGGTGGCTTCGTCTTGTCAAGAGGTATGATGAGTGTACTATTGTACCTGGAGGAATTAATCTTCTATGTTTTTTGTTGAATGGAACAGAGCAAATAAAGAAATGGTGGATATGGGGTTACTGGGCTTCACCATTGATGTACGGGCAGAACGCAATAGTAGTGAATGAGTTCCTTGGAAATAGTTGGAGTCATGTATGGTTTCTTTAACTCACCGTTTGTATATTTGTGCCTTCGGCTTTCAATAATCAACTGGTATCTGAAGTTATTTTTCGAATCACAGATTCCTGCAGGCTCCACAGAACCACTAGGAATCCAAGTTTTGAAGAGTCGTGGGTTCTTTACAGAAGCATATTGGTATTGGATAGGAATAGGGGCGACAGTAGGATTCATACTACTATTCAACCTTTGCTTCGTTTTGGCTCTCACTTTCCTCAATGGTAAGTGTCGTTAACATCTCAAATTCACACCTCTTGAAAGTTGGATCTTATTTTAATTTGCTGCAAATCATGTTGGCAGCATTTGATAAGCCTCAGGCTGTTATATCTGAAGAGCCCGAAAGTGATGAATCTGCCCGCAAAACCGAACGAGCTATTCAGTTATCGAACCATGCAAGTAGTCACAGAACTAACACAGGTAAAAGAACTCCATTAATTAAGTGTGTTTGTCCTCCATTTTTTAACCTATTGGTTACTAATTACCAATATAATTTCAATTTCTCAACAGAGGGTGGAGTTGGAATTAGCAGAAGTAGTTCAGAGGCTATTGGAGAGGTCAGCAATAACAGGAAGAAAGGAATGGTTCTTCCATTTGAACCGCATTCCATCACATTCGATGACGTTATTTACTCCGTTGACATGCCACAGGTATCAAAGTTTTGTAAAGTACGATTATATCTCACTTTGATGCGATATGATTCACAGAACATGCTGATCATATTGGTATTGAAATTTTCAGGAAATGAAAGTTCAAGGTGTTGAGAAAGATAGATTGGTGCTTTTGAAAGGTGTGAGTGGTACTTTCAGGCCTGGTGTCCTTACAGCTTTGATGGGTGTTAGTGGTGCTGGAAAAACAACTTTGATGGATGTTTTAGCTGGTAGGAAAACTGGTGGATATATTGAGGGAGACATCAAGATTTCTGGGTACCCAAAGAAGCAAGAAACTTTTGCTAGAATTGCTGGATACTGTGAGCAAACTGATATTCACTCTCCACAAGTTACCGTCTATGAATCCTTACTCTACTCAGCTTGGCTTCGTCTACCCCCTGAAGTTGACTCTGAAAGCAGAAAGGTAGGTGCTCTCTGCCTTAAATATGTTTTAGGCATCTGGGAATCGTTGTGCATGTCGGGGTTCTGTGAACTTTTCTTTATATCTTTCTTGTTTCCTTTTTGGCTTGCTTGTCATCTGATCAAGTTCAATCACTTAATCAGCATTCCCTAGTTGAACAGGCATTTCCGTTTTATATTTTATCCTGTGATCAAGATCACTGAACCTGTTCTATATAGCTAAGAAGGGTACTGGTGAAGTTGATATTTGTAGTGATGGTGCTAGAAAGCTTCCATCCAATTCAATTCAGCCAGACACGCCCAATTAACCTATACTTTGCCAAAATTGCTTCCAGATGTTCATTGAGGAAGTCATGGATCTTGTGGAGTTGAATCCATTGCGCCATGCATTAGTGGGGTTGCCTGGTGTGAATGGTTTGTCCACTGAGCAGCGCAAGCGGCTAACCATTGCAGTTGAGCTAGTTGCAAACCCTTCTATCATATTCATGGATGAGCCAACTTCAGGGCTAGATGCTAGAGCCGCTGCCATTGTGATGAGAACAGTTAGGAACACTGTGGACACAGGAAGAACAGTTGTATGCACCATCCATCAGCCTAGTATTGACATATTTGAAGCTTTTGATGAGGTAAGAAATGTTAGCAAATTATCTCTATCAGAACTCTGCCATGATTTTATCACCATAACAGTCTGCATTATTTAAAATGGCATGCAGCTATTCCTGATGAAACGAGGAGGACAAGAGATATATGTGGGGCCTCTGGGTCGCCATTCTACCCATCTAATAAAATATTTTGAGGTATGTTTGACGTGATTAATTATCAAATAACACAAACAGTTGTATGTTCAGACCTATACTCAGACTAACCATCAACTAAGTCATATACCTTTCTATTTGTGAAGGCAATTGAAGGAGTCGGTAAAATTAAAGATGGTTATAATCCAGCAACTTGGATGCTGGAAGTTTCTAGTTCAGCACAAGAAATGGCTTTGGAGGTTGATTTTTCTAACATTTACAAGAATTCAGAACTGTTCAGGTCAGATAAAGTACTTGGCTAAGTGGTACAAACTGAAAAATATGCTAATTAAGAATTTGGTGAAGAATTTGTCTAAAATCTGTGGATGGTGTGTGACATAATTCAGGAGAAACAAAGCACTCATTGCGGGATTAAGCACACCTGCTCCTGGCTCCACAGACCTTTGTTTCCCCACGAAGTACTCAACATCATTTGTCACACAATGTATGGCTTGCTTATGGAAGCAACATTGGTCATATTGGAGGAATCCACCATACACTGCCGTGAGATTTCTTTTCACAACCTTTATAGCCTTGATGTTTGGGACAATGTTCTGGGACCTTGGATCCAAATTGTAAGCCACAACGGGGTTCTTTGAAACAATTTAAAAGTTCAGACTTTGATGGTTTGCTTCGACGTGCTGATCTAATTTCTCTCACAAACTGTAGGAGTAGTACCCAAGATCTTTTGAATGCAATGGGTTCGATGTATGCAGCTGTTTTCTTCATTGGTGTCCAAAACGCATCATCCGTCCAGCCAGTGGTGGCTGTTGAAAGAACTGTCTTCTACAGGGAAAGAGCTGCTGGAATGTATTCAGCTTTGCCCTATGCCTTTGCACAGGTAACACAATTCATCAGGCGTTACAGAGACTTCACTTGTCGTCAAGTAGAATGTTATGCATGTTTTCTTTACCAAACTTCCATCTTGTGTTGCAGGTCCTGATCGAGCTTCCATATGTTTTTGTTCAAGCTTCAGCCTATGGCTTTATAGTTTATGCGATGATTGGATTTGAATGGACTGTTGCGAAGTTCTTCTGGTACCTGTTCTTTATGTACTTCACATTATTATACTTCACCTTCTACGGAATGATGGCTGTTGCAATAACTCCAAACCACCACATCGCTGCCATAGTTTCCTCTGCATTTTACGGGATATGGAACCTATTCTCAGGGTTTATAGTTCCTCGGCCCGTAAGTGTTCGCTATCTTATCATTTCAAATTCAAAATCTCCGTAGTGTCGGGTTTCCTTGTGGAATAATTTTGTGATTCATTTTTGTGCTTCGGTCTGTAACAGAGCATACCTATATGGTGGAGATGGTACTATTGGGCTTGTCCAGTATCATGGTCCTTGTATGGATTGCTTGTATCCCAGTTTGGAGACATACAGAAAGACCTCACCGAAACTCAAACAGTGAAACAATTTGTGAAGGACTATTTCGGATTCGACCATGATTTTCTCGGAGTAGTTGCAGCCGCGGTTCTTGGCTGGACAGTCCTCTTTGCTTTCCTATTTGCCGCCGCTATCAAGGCCTTCAACTTCCAAAGGCGATAGAAATTGTCTTTATACACATATATAATAAGCTTCCCCTTTTTTTTTTCTTTTTTGATTGTGAATCTAAAGTAACTTTCTACTTTAACACCTCCTTCTCTCATTAATATCCATACCATGTACACAAAAAAAAATGTTATTGGATGTCATTCATTTAATAAAAATCAAAAGCAACCACCCCCGCTAAAATAAAAAAAAAATTAAAATCTTGAGAGATCTGGTCAGGTTTTAAATTTGTTTTCTAGATGTCACCAGTTCGAGTCCTATAAATTTTAGAGTCATTGGAGACTTACATGGTCGTTAACTTCAGGGCCCGTGGGATTAGTCGAGGTACGCGCAAGTTAGCTCAAACACCCACGTTAATAATAATAAAAAAATCTTTGACACTTTAAAATAAAAATAAACAAGACATATCTCATATTAAAAAGAAAAATATATCTATAAATGTTGTAGGTCAACTTAGAGTTCCCTTGACCAATCTTGTTTCTTATATGCTCAAAACTAGGCTTCACTGAAAAATTTATAAATATCATTGTTTTAATTTTCTTATAAATATTAACATGATAATATTTTGGGTGAACTCGGGCCCTAAGATATGGCTAAGTTAAATATGTCAACCAGGCCAAAACTTGGTTTTTTTAAATTAGAATAATATCAATCTAACCTTTTCTTTATATAAAAAAGTAAGCGACGATATTTTGTATAAAATTAGGTTCAATTGGATTAATTCATCTAACCATAACTTAGATTATATTCCTTTTCGGATTTAATAACCTTATCTTTTAAAGTCTAATTTTTATTTAATTGAATGTTCATCAATTAAGAAAAGGAAAGGTCTTAATTAAAACTTAAATAAAAAATTAACACAAACAGAAAATACACTAAAAAGGAGGGCTTGAATAAAGAATTGAAATAAAAAAACAAAAACAATTCAAACACTTCTAGGCTTGGACGACTAATTATATGTTGAATTTCTATTATAAAGAGTTGTTGGTTCACGTTTTTCATAAACTAGTAGCGTATGTTACTATTTTCTTGTTACCTCTAACTCATAAACTGATGGTTCTCATTGATAATCATTGGCTAGAGATCAAAAACTGGGAATATAATAAAAGATTATCTATCTATCTATCTATATCAGTCAAAGCCTTGTTTGAGGTCTAGATTTCCGTTATTGTTTTTAGATAAAAACATGTTGGCTAACGAAATCTCTACGATCTGTCACACTTCAATACAGCTAGGTTGATTTCATTGAACTAGTCCCCATCCTGTTCTCCTATATGTACCATTATTATTACACGGTTCGTTGTCTTTAATTTTCGAAGAGAAGTAGAATTTTACAAATAAGCATTTTTCTTTCTAATTGGAGAAACAGTTAATCCAATGGAAATTCTCTCAAGTTCTTCAAGAGAAGATGATGGTGATGATGATGAAGAGGAGGAGGAGGAGGAGGAGGAGGAGGAAGAGGAGGAGGCGGCTCTAAACTGGGCTGCACTTGAGAAACTGCTACCAGCCTATGATCGGTTAGGGAAAGGTATACTAATTAACATAAGTTGGTGAAATTGTCTAATGAGGATAATGAAAAGCTGTTATTGAAGTTGAGGGGCCGTACGTATTCTACTGGTTTGGATAGCACAACAACTTTCCAAGTTGTAAACTCACTAAGGCAATACGTTCACGTTTTCAATGAAACTGTCGTCATCTCCCTCCTTCAGCCAGCGCATGTAAGACCCATATTCCTGACCCATTAGACCGAAGCCCATGTTAGTTCAAATCCAAGAGCCCAGCCTAACCTATGACCAAAGGATTGATTTTTTCTTTTATTTTCCTTGCCTCTCCCCCTGCCGTGACTTTCCTCTCCTGCATACAAAGGATTTCAGTTTTGAACTCATGTTTTTGGGTTTAAGAAGAGTTGAAGAAACATGCAGGTATCCCCCCCTCGTTATTGTTTTCAGTTGGGAAATTTATTGTGGAATGATTAAAGAAGTGTTTATTGTTTTGATGATAAAATGATTTAAGAGTTTTAATTGAAGTATTAAAGTATTAGTTGGCTTAAAACGAACTGATTAGGTGATTAGAATTATGAGTTTATGAAGAAAAGATTGTTTAATTGTAAGATCTGCAGATTTAAAGACTAACAAATCAGATTCTGAAAATCCTGATCAACCGGCTGATTGGTTAGCTTGTGGTAGTGATTGATTAGTTGACCTAGCAGTAAAGGTTAATCGAATCTGTTAAGTTTAATCAGTTTGGGATATGTTTGGGATTGATTGGGTGAATTAGTTCAGCTTTATAATTAATTATGTTTCGGTCTCTAACCTCAGAATTTTAATCTTTTATATTATTTTACTTCGAGTTGTTTTTTAGTGTTTTTTGTATCCGTTATAGGTTCTGCCGATGTTCCTCTTAACAATCTTCAATAGTTTCAGGTTCTGTATCCGTCTGCCTTTTGCTTTTGTTTTCCGAATGAGTGGGATAATCTTTAATATGCATGTAAAATAAATACTTTGAAATGTCCTCCTCTATTATTTTCAACTGATGATAACCAAATTGAAGATCGATCGCAGAAAAAAATTGAGCTCTATGCAATTAATCAAACAAATCATTTATTAGAGGGAGTGGATACCTATTTCGAACTATTACCCAATTCAGTTGCTTGTAATTTATACACAATCTCAATGACCCATTCTTCTTCTTGACAAACAACATCGGGGCTCCCCAAAGAGACACACCCGGTCAGATGAACTCATTATCCAATAAATCATGCAACTGATCATTTAATTTCCTCAACTCTTCTGGCGCCATTATATATGGTGTCATTGATATTGGCTCGATATCAGAACCAAATAAATGCAAAACTTAAACTCCTTGCATGAAAGCAATCCAGGTAAGTTATTGGGAAAGACATCGATGAAATTTCTGATTATAGAGACTTGGTGTAACTGGAGAAGCATCCACCATTTTAAATAAAATAAAAGCTTATAGAAAAAAAAAAAAAAAATCCCAGCCATCAGTTTTTTTATTTCTTAATTGTTTTTTATATGTTTTTTTTTTATTTTGTTAGGAAAAGAAACAATTTCTTTAAGGACCAATTCATTTATATAGGAGTTCAATTTCGAAATTGATATAAATACATGACATTGTTAGGATGGAAATGGGAGAAACTTTTCTTTAAGGACCCATGATCATCAATCTCCCTAACCGGAGGAAATGAATGGAAAATTCAACTAATAGATATTTTCAAAATAAAGGTTTTCTAAACTTTAATATCGTACTGGCTGAATACTGATATGACCAGGATTCTTGAAAGATATTTTGTTTTTCACGAATATAATTACAGTGTGGTTGACTTGGTCACAGGAAGCAAATAACTTTCGACGATTTTCGCCATTAATTATCAATCTCTCCAATGGGATGGAGAATTCATAAAATTGAAAATTCAACCCCATAGAAGCATCTTTTCCCCCCTAATTTTACCATGGATATTATACGAGGATGTAAGAAAAGATTTATATTAATTTATTAATTTTTTTTCAATTAATTTTTTAAAAAACCTTAATATAAGTGTTTTTTTCACACATTCATGTTCATTTGTTCATTGTCTCCCTTGGAAGCTCAAGAAAGAAAATCATTTAGATTTCTATGATTCAAGTTCCAAAACCCAGAAAGAAGAATAGAGGAAACAAAATCTGGGGTTTGGTTTGTTTTAGTTGTTGTTTAAGTATACTGATCCACCATCAATGGCGAGTGCTGATATTTACAGAGCTAGTAGTAGTTTAAGAGCAGGTTCGTTTGTATGGAGAAACAGTACTGTAGAAGCATTTTCAAGATCTTCACGAGAAGAAGATGATGAAGAGGCTCTAAAATGGGCTGCCCTCGAGAAACTACCTACTTATGATCGTTTAAGGAAAGGTATATTGATGAGTGCATCAAGAGGTGTAAGTAGTGAGGTAGATATCGAAAAACTCGGAGTCCAAGAGAGAAAACAGTTGCTGGAAAGGTTGGTCAAAGCTGCAGCCGAGGATAATGAGTGGTTCTTGTGGAAACTCAAGAATCGTATTGAAAGGTAAAATACTCTCCTTTGGTTTGTACATTTACTTTGTTTGGTTTGCAGAGAAAATTTTAGAAAGGAATCATGCTTTTAGATCGAAACAAAATGGTTCTACTTAATTGGATACTTGTTAGTCTCTCTTTCATGATATATGGATTGATCTAAAGGAAAATATGGATTTTATTTTGTTCTCCCTCTATTTACTTGGAATACAAAGGAACTCTGTTTTGGCCGTTGAAGTTCTTGATACAAAATTTAAATGAAATTAAATATTAAAATATAAAATTAAAAAATAATATCAATTGTAAAAAACATAAAAAATAACAATCAAAAAAATTAAAATAAAAATTTATAAAAATAAAATAAAAAAATTAATTAAAAAAACTAAATTAACCCAAGTTAACTTAACTAATTTGCGCTGAGATATAAAAAAAGGATTACCTAACAAAAAGGAAAGTAAAACAAATCAAGAAATTTAAAGCCTAATAATTTAATGTAAAATAATAAAAATAAATAAAAAAATCTTAAAAAGAATCAAACTTAAACCGGGTTCATCGTCAAAACTGGTGGACCGGATTATGAGACTGGAATTACTTTGTAAAAGACAAACATGAAAAAACCAGAAATAAGATTTCAAGCCATAAAAAAATTAAAATTTAAAATAACTAAAATTACAATAATAAGGACTAAATAATACACAAAAATAATTGAAAGAAACTAATAAGGAACTAAATTAAAAATAAATAAATAAATAAAATATAAAATAATAATAAGAACTAAAATTAAAAACCAAATAAAATTATTATATCTCCTAAGGCTTTGTGACCACAAAGTAAGATTTCAAACCATAAAATAATTAAAATTTAAAATAACTAAAATTAAAATAATAAAAACTACATAATACATAAAAATAATTGAAAGAAACTAATAAGGAATTAAATTGAAAAAAAAAAGAATAAAAAAAATAATAATAACAAAAATTAAAAACCAAATTAACCCCTCGTGTGAAAAGACATGAGAAAAAGAAAGGAATAAATCAAATAAACAAAAAAATATTTTTTGAACCGCAACGAGTGAGAAAAAAACCGAAAAACCCAAACAGTGAAAAAACCGATTAAACCGATTAAAATTTTAAAAAAATCGACCGGTTCAGTTCCGTTTCGGTTTTATAAGCCTGAAACCAAAAAAACTGAACTGATCCTAACCGAACACAAACCAGAAAAAAACCGAGCCAAATTGAAAAAACCAAGCAAAACCGGAAAAAACCGAGCCAAAATAAAAAAATCGATCCAAACCGATTTGAATCGGTTTTTGTCCTAAAAACCAAACGAAAACCAGTCGGTTTGAACCGGTTTCAATTCGGTTTTGGTTTTTTTAAAAAAATAAATTTCAATCTAATTATTTTTTTTACCAAAATCAAATTAAATCAAAATTAATCACCCCTAGCCACAACTATAATCTCAAACAGGCATTGTTGCATTGTTTAAAAGCATGGGTTTCGCCTAGATTTTCGTTGTAAAAAATTGATAGAATAGGGGCATAAGGTGATTTTCGCCTTTGGGCTTTGGCTTCTCCAATAAACTATTTTAGTTTGGGTATTCTTGATTTTCTATTCGTTTGTCTGTGTAAAATTTACAATGTTCACTACATATATAAAAAATATAGTTGCAGCAGAGCTAATGATATATACTGTGACGATGAGTTAAGAGCGGAGGTGATGGTGGAGTAATGGGATGATGTGACGATAAAGGTGGCGGTGTAGATTATGGTGACGAGGTAATAATAAAAAGATGATAATAATTATGGTTGAAATATTTTGATGATATTTTGAATAGATTAATATGTATACAATATCTAAAGAAAATAAATTAAGTTTAAATATTAGCTATAAAATATTTTAGTTTAACTAATCATCGTGTAAATATTTTATAAAAAAACAAACATATAAAAATTCAGAAAAATTTATAAACATCTCCTAAACAATGTATGATCCTTCTTGCTTGATTTTTTTTTTTCGAAAGATCTATTTATTCACTTATTTTGCAGTTTTTTTTCCATCAACTATTTTCAAATTTTTCCCTATCTTGGTTCAAATATTTTTGGTTTTGGTTGGCGAGGCAACATGCCGGCGATACTCTGCTAGAGCCCAAATGGGGAAGATACTCCTATACGCAGAATAATGTAACATGCAATTCCTCATAAAAACTCCCCCGATTTCCTGTCACGAAGA
>Ga0325403_1006296_pt1 | contig 11278 bp, 4 predicted proteins | sample PopdelMetagenome_19_FD_205665 | JGI IMG/M metagenome (GOLD analysis project Ga0325403, IMG submission 205665) | Populus deltoides microbial communities from Bellville, Georgia, United States - Xylem-PdKOR-R4 | ecosystem: Host-associated > Plants > Phyllosphere > Stem > Wood/Secondary xylem...
TTACAAAAGAAACTATATTAATATTTTTACCCTGGATTATTTTGAGTATTTTTAGGGAACCTTGAAATGCATATTGTATTGTATCTATAATTGCTTGATTTCCTCCAACTTCAAAAGGAAATACTTGGAATTGCTATTGCGTATTTTATTTATAATTTTAAAGAAAAAAAGAAAAGGAAAAAAAAAAAACAGCTGTCGAATTTACCGCGCAAGAGCTGTAACTTCCATTTCCATTTAAAAGACAGGTGGCATCCATTCATCCAAAATAAAAAAACATTAATGCATTTCTTTTTTTAATCTGAAACATTAATGCTTGAGGAAATAATTTCATCCCAAATGTCACATTAACTCTGTGTGCTTTCTCACTTGTGAGCTAAGCACATGGATAAAAATAGGATATTTAATAAGTTGTACTTTACTCTATTGAGAATAGTGAAACTGAAAGGTGATTTTTTATTTTATAAGTTAATATAAAATTTTAAATAATACTTATTATCTACAAATCAAAATAATCGATTTATTGATAACATTTTATTTTTAACAGTAGTCAATTTAAATTTCAGTACTATTTCTTAACTTGTTAGGTTAATTTAATTTTCTTAAAAAATAATTATTCTCGGGAAGTAATTGTGCATTAAGACTCACAACACTATTTATTGTAATAATATAATTATAAAATTGCCCTCAAACAAAAAAGCAAACAAAAAAGCTTTTGAATTACGCATTGGAGCTAAGATAATCTTTTCACTATAACATAATTGTATTTTATAAATTGTATGAAATTAGATTGATTATTTATATATATATATATAGTAAAATTACTAATTTAACCCTAAAATTAAATAATATAATGCTTATTACCTAGAGACATTTTTATTTGTTTTAGAATAGTGTAATTACTTTGATGCCTTTAAAGACAATAACAACATAACACTCACCCAAGGGTTTTTGTCATTTTACTTTGGTTTTTATTGTAAATTCCAAGGGTGATTGGGGCATTGTTGTAATTTACATTAATTAAATATAATTAAAAAAACTACACACGAGCTAGCTTATGGATGGCCCCCGCACTGTGCAGGCAACGCGTGTGAGGCCGTCCAGCCACCAAACATTATCTTCTAGGGCGACGTTTGAAACGACGACGTAATGGAATGATGCATGCCACAAACACACATCTGGATTGGTGTCGATGGTTTTTTTTTTTCTCTCCTCATCTTGAATTTCATGTCAGCCCCTTTAAAAAATCAAACCAGCCCTGTGCAATTTATTTTCCCTTCATATTTGGTCTCTATTATTGTTATTATTTTGAATAAGCCATGAAATTAAAATTTTATTTTCAGTTTCACCCCTTTTTATTTTTTAATCTTCTATTGGGTTATTCCGGTCTCATGATCAAGGTTAGACAAATTAACTCAAGTTGACTTGGATCTTTTTCTAATTGATTTTTTTTTCAATTTTATTCTTAAATATTAGAATGATTAAGAATTGAACTTTAAATTTTAAATATATATATATATATATATATATATATATATATATATTTTTTTTTTTATGAGGTTATCATGATTTTATGAGTTAGTACACGAGTTTTACATGTTAAAATGGGTTGACCTAGATTTATCTAAATTATTGTTGTCTCAATATTTTTTTTTTAAATTGTCATCTTGAAATTTGTTTTAATCGAATTTTTTTTTCTAATTGTTCAAGTTGCCTTTGAACTTTCCAAGTTAACTAGGTCATATAAGTTAATCTCTGCACAATTTATTTTTGTTTCTTTTTGGAAATACGTTATCAGTGCTTGGATATTTTTTTAACATTAAAATAAAAAACGTGATCCAATCTGCAACGTAACATAAGTAAATGATCTAATGCTATCTTTGTTACCCTCTTTATATAATTAAAAAATTATCAATTAATTTATTTTTCTTTTCTTTGTTTTGTTTTCTTAAAAAGACTTTTCATAATGATTTTTCTGAATATTCAATTTCTCTAACTTGTAAAATAGTTTATGATTGTAATATATTTTTATATTACCGTTATTTTAGTTCTGGATTATATCAAATCATATTATGATAGTAAAATATTAAAATTATTCATATTTTTAAATCTTATTTTAAAAATAAATAATTTAATGATCATTAGTATAATGAAGTGCTTTAAATATTTACTAAGAGTTATAACAATTACTTAGAATGAAGTTATATGATAACAAATTTTAAATTCAAAAACAAAATTCGAAGAAAGTTTTTAGACAAAATTCAAATAATAAAACTTGCTGTGAAGTATCTTCTAAGAGAAAATAACAAACTCTCAAACATAAATACCTGAAAACAAAATTAATTCATTTTAAAATATAGTATATAACTTAATATTCATTTATCCTTAAAAGTGAACTTATTTGTAATTCAAATAACACAAAATTATTGATTTTGACCCAAATGTTCAATGTAGTGATTATAATCAATTGATAAAATAAGAAAAAGTTAAATTGAATTTGACTATAGTGTTTAATTTGAATATAAATGATAAATAAGTTGATTTAACATATTTGGAAATGATAGAATGCAATTTATTTTGTTTTCTATAGTACTCTTATCACCTTTATATTAGGTCTCTTAAAAAAGAGATGGATAGATGAGTATTTTAGAAAGCTATTTTTAATGTTAATTTCTCCTATTTAGTATAGTGAACCAGAATGGTTGATTTTTAATTTACTTTTGTATTATTTTTAGAGATTAATTCTAATTGAAATTTAATTTTTAACACTTAAAATTCTTTCAAACATGAGATTTGATTAAAACTTTTGAATTGAATTCAATTCAGAGAGTTTCAAAATGAATTCAGAAAATTTTTTCTTTAATGAGTGAAGATGTATTTTCTTTAATGAGTGAAGATCTATATAATTTTCATTGCTTATAATATTGAAATCACTACTAAGGTTACAAGAAAAGAAAATGCAAAAAGAACAAATTTCATGTATCTCATTACATAACTTGTAAGTTGATCTACTTTCCTTTCTAACCAACCTCCACAATTCTACTTGGGCAAGAGATTCTTATTCTTCACAAGTCATTTCCATTAATGTCTTGATATAGAAGAAAACTTCACAATTAATATTTTTTTCTTATTTATTAATGGATACTTAATAGAACTACATTAAATCAAAATCATCATACAAATAGCTGAATCAGTCTTAGATTATAATGGAAGAATTATAAAGTTACAAAATGCATTGCCTATTTTTCTTCAAGGACTTTCTTAGTGTTGCAGCCTAGGATTGAAGTGAACTTCAAATTTTCACACTCTCTATAATCGCTATAACACTACAAGATTTCATAAATTTATCGACAGACAGAAACTATCGGTATGAGATTCAGACTTCATCGGTAATTTTTTTACCAACTAAATCACCGACGAAAAGTGTCCGTCGACATATCTTTCGTTGGTAATACCACATTCCATTGCTAAGTCTGCCAGTAAAAAAAATATTACCAATGGTTTTACAAACGGAAATTGCGCAAAAAAAAATTCCCGCTCAAAATATACCGACAGATTTATTCCATCGCTGATAGTGGCATATCCAGTAAATATGTTACAGCTTTTGGTAAAATGCCGATGGACGGTACCCGCCAGTGAAACCGTCGGTGATTGTGGCATTTCCAGTAATATTTTTCAACTCTCCGTGAAATGCCGACGGATACATTCCATCTGTAAATTCATCGATGGGTATTTTTAATTTTTTTTAAAAAATTATTTAGAATAAATAATATAAAATTATATAAATTAATAGTAAAATAAACCAATTCTGCTAATAAATTTTATTAAACATAAAAAATAAATTTAAATAATATTCATTACAAATTGAATGTGTTTCCAAAAATATATTAAATTAGCACAATGGCAGAGCTGGAGGAGGAGGAGGAGGAGGAGGCTGGTTGTTATACGGCCAAAAAAGGGCGCACATGTATCACCACTTTGTGATGCCGTGTTCATGACCATTTGACGAAATTGTTCATAATTTTCCAAGACTTGCTCATATTTCTCGGTGAGATGAGCCGTGTGTTGTTCATAATTCGCCGATAGTTGCTCGTATTTTTTGATGAGATGAGCCGTGTGTTGCTGCAAGGCCACAAACTCTTTAGATTGGGTGCTCGATACTGATTGGGAGTTCCCAACGGTAGAGACACTACGGGCCGCCCGCAAGTTCTCGGCCGTAGTGTTAGAGAGCCCGTACACCCGATTTTTATCGGGTCCACTCGACGATTCTACCTCCATCCATAAATTTGGATCGAAATCTGGATGGGTCGAAGGATCGTTCCCATATCTCTCCCTCAATCGGCTATTATAGGTCTCCTGAAAATGAAAAAAGAAATCATCATATTCAATTTAATAAAAACAATAACTTACGAAATAAAACGGTTGAATGAACATACCACAAAGTGTTGAGCGCGGTTGTCAATGAACTGTTGCACCCCCTTTTGGCGGTCTTGATTCCGCACGTGTGTCTCAACAGACAACTCCATTGGGATCGGCTCACGTCCAAGAGACATAGCCTATAAGGAAAAAAATTAATTAAGTAACAACAAATTATTTAATGATATATTTCATTTAAATTAATCTTACCATCTGTTTCGTATGTGCAACAAACAGAACGGAGCCGCCGGTGTGCGTTGTCACTGAACCATGAATTGGCCGGTTCAGGTTGCCAGCACCGGACCGTGAGTGTCGTGTGAACCGCTCAGATGTCACGTGCTAAATATATTATGGCCATATATCTGCCAGGATGTATAGCGGTTTGAAATCCCTCCAAACTGCCACGTCATTCCAGCCTTGGAGACCATTATCTCTTGTATTTTTTTTCTTCTTTTATGCTTCATACCAAAAATCATGCAACCTACTTCCATAGTGAGAAATTAGATTTTAAAACATAATTTTTTTTAAAAAAAAATATTGTAATATTTTTTATGTTACCTAGTTGCCACATGATTTTCCCACACCCTCCTCACAATAGTGTCATGTGCATTGTCCTAAGTGAATTTGTCCTGTGTATAAATAAATAATTTTAAATAAAAATAATTATTTTTTTACAATTATATTAATAATTTATTAAAAATAAGCTAGAAATTAAAAATTAACACCAACCTCAAATCTGTCAAACCATGCATCGATTTGAGGTATCCATTCAGGATATCTGGATACCTGACTCCATTAAAATATTAGAATCTCCATCGATGATTTAAATGCCAACGATATTACTCGGGGCGGCCTCAATGTTTGTGAACCTGAAAAGAAATTAAATTAATGAAATATTGATTAGTTGTTCATAAATTATGTTATAATTAAAAAAAAACTAAAACTGAAACAAACTTACATTGAAAGGTCGTCCTTCCACCGTGCCTCAAACTTGCGAGTGAATTAATTCCGTTGTGAAGGCACCTCGCCTCTGCGCTGTGAAACCGCGCTTGAAGAGGCAGCATCGGTAGACGATGCAAGTGCCTCTTCTTGATGGGAACCTAAGGACATGTCATCCTCGCTGCTATAAGAATTAGCTGCGATCCTATGTAAGCGACGAGATGTTGATTTCGTTCTACACATATACACAATTTTATATGAATAATTACATAATTAAATTCAATGACTAAAAAAACATTCGGCAACACCTCCTCTATATCGGAGACAACTCAAAGTTTTCAAACCTGCAAATATTGACAATAGCCACAACCAATTGACCCCATTAAAAAATCTTGTATATAACCTAACATCTATACAAATAACAATTAAAATTAATGAAAATAATTAAACACATATCATGCAATAATAGAGTAAAATTGAGAGAAAATAATTAAATTTATTCCTACATTTTCAATTATTAATTACAAGGTAGATTCCACAATAACAATTAAAATTCAACAAAGTATTTAATTATTATGGCAATACAAACAATAAAATATATTGAATAAATTAAAAAAAACGTAGACTTTAGGAATGAAAAATGCTTACCTTAATAATGTGTTTATTTCAAGACTTTATCTACATGATAAAAATACACCAAAACAAAAAACATAACAAAAATAACAATAGCTAAAACAAAAAAAAAATCTTGAAGTAAAATGAAGTAGAGGAAATACATACCTTTTAATTTGCTGAAGATTCAAGTAGAGATTGCAAGCTAAACAAACAAAAGATTTGAAGGAGATGAGAGGAAAAAAAACGAAAATGAAAGATTGATAACGGAGCAGATGAAAAAAAAACTGAAAGGGCGGTTGCTAGGATTTATAACATAGTTTTCCCGACGGAATAACCGACAGACATTTAAATAATATTAATTTTAATTATTTCATTGGTGATGTTTTGAAAATCCGTTGGTAAATTTTGAATTTCGCACCAGAATTTTTAATTAGCCTCCATATTTTTGGCAGTTCATGTGTAATTCCGTTGGCAACTGCACGCGGTCAAATATGCATTTAATACCCTACCCTTTGGAATTCGCACCGTTCGTCGGTGATTTGGTCAGTGATTATGACTTGCCAACAAATGCCGAAGGACTGTATCCATTTGCAAAGTTGTTGGTGATTGTAGCATTTCCACCACTCTCTATGAAATGCTGACGAACGAAAGCCGTCTGCAAAGTCGTCGGTGATTGTGGCATTTCCAGTGAAGCTCTCTGTGAAATGCTGACGGACGTAATTCGTCTACAAAGTCATAATATACCGACCGAAGTCTTCCATCAGTAGATACAGACTAAATTACAGACGGAATAGTATCCGTCGGTAATTATCACCGTAAATTATCGACAGAATTATTCCGTCGGTAATTCTATTGGTTTTAAGCGAATATCTGGTAGTGTAAGCAACCATTAAATTGAATTGGCTAACACAAAACATAAAAACAAAGTAAAAGAAAAGACTTGTGAAGATAAGGCATGAAAGCACAAAATCAATGGAAAAAAAAAGAATTTCTTTCGCAAGGAAAAAATTGTGCAAGCTACCCAATACTCATAGCATAGATGTAACCAAGTAAAAAAATCTAATTCTATGACAATTAACCTTTACTAATGAGGAAATAAATGTTTTTTCCTATTGTTTTAATTTGTGATTCATATAAATATGAAACTGAAATCACCTATATGTAACAACATCATTTCGTAACTACTAAATCATTTCGGTAGGTTCAAAATTATTTGGTTAATGGCACCCTTGTTACCGCTTGAGTGCAAATTTGATACTAAATATAAGGTGCTAAAGAATGGCTGACAACTATATGAGAATAAACTATAGTCGTATTAGTATATATCGGTTAAATAGAAAGTGGTCATCCATGGCCAATATAACATATTGATTACCTATCATCAAAAGTTATATAGCTGCCACATGAACATATTGTTATAGAGATATCTTTACGAACTATATGTAAAAACAATTAAAAAAAAAGTTTTCATTTAATTTTATGATAATTAAAAATCTTAACTAGTTTTCACAGGTTCTAGGTAAAGGGTTATTATAATAAAAAAAAAAGATTAAATTTATTATAAAACTTACTATATAAGATAAGTTGATTCATGTTTGTTTTTAATAATAAAAATATAACTATTGTACTTACTAGCTAAGAATTTCATTAAACTAATATATGTGCTTTTATTTTCAAAGATAGATTACTAAGATTTAAGATAGTGATTTGAGATCTAAACTCGACAATATAGCCTAATTCTCACTTTTAAAGTATGGGCGTTGGACTGAAAATGATAGTAGATAATAAATTAGGATTTGGCTTTTTTCTTTTTATTATGTTCTAAAATGGGTCCAAAAGCACCACTTGTGTTCGATGTTTAAGCAAATACAATTGCTAAAATAAAAAGATAAGTTCAACAATAACAAATTCTTCTTATGTGAGCTTTGCAACAATAACTCATTAATCTATTGTTTTTCTTTCTTGGGTTAAGAAAGTGGTAATAAAGACAAGGGATAATGTGGTACAAGAGAGACCACACATAAATAAAAGAAAAGAAACTCTTCTTGGAGGAAATGAGAAATTGCCGAAGAGCCATGACAAGACATTTAATTTTTTATTATCAATAAAAGATGAAAATGGTGCAATAATCATAATAAGATGATCTCTAAACACAATCTAATTTTCAAGATCTACGAGACTTTCAAAATTAAAAGGGAGTGTTAGAATTAATTTTGAAGTTGAAGTGTTTTTTGTTCTTCCAAGTGTCTCTTGGGTATATGTATAACTATTAAAAATATGCTTATCCTTTTAAATCTTTTAATTTTCATAAATTAGTATAAATATAGATGTTTAAAGTATTGTAATCTAAGTAAGTCCATCAAAACTTTCTCTTATTTGAGTGTTAAAGAACCAATTCAATCCAAAAACTTAAGCTGTTAGGTGAGGTCTCAGGATATAATTTATATTATTTTCTAACACACACCCTCAAGTGAAAGTCTTTTGGGCTTGAAACTTGCACAGACCTATATTACATTGTGCTTAATTTTTATCATATAAATGGGATGGTGAGATTGGAATTTGTGACCGCTTGTTCATCAAGGCACTGATACCATGTTAAAGAACCATGTCAATCCAATAGTTTAAGCTGTTAGGTAAGGTTGTAAGATATAATTTATATTATTTTCTAACATTGAGATTATGTAATATAAGAGTTTCCTTCTTTCTCCCCTAGTTATTTCTAACACTTATTTGGTAGAGAAAGATCATCGGTTCAGTTCAAATAAGCAAGTTTCATCAAAGTCGTCATAAAAGGTTTTCGACACAACCTCCCATATGTCCTTGGTTGTAGGAATACGGATGAAACCCTGCATCAAGGAGGGGGTCATGGAGTTGATAATCAAACTCTTGACCCTATTATTCTCAGCAATCCATATGTCAAAAGTGGCTTCTTCTAGGGCTGGTTTCGCCGTAGCATCAGTGAGAAATCCGAGTTTGTTACAGGTGCCAATACGCATCTCCATTAGTTGGGACTATAAAGGATAATTGTTCTCATCTAGGGTTCTTCCAGTGAAGAATGGAGCATTATATGTTGAAGAATGACAATGATAAGAAATTACTAGAAGAAAAAGGATAATTGTTTTCTTCTATTTCCAGCTGTTAGTCTGTTATTCTTTGTTTTTCTTTTATGTTAGACCTTTTAGCCTGACATGCAGCTGGTGCAACGTAGGCAGTATGTCATTCATTTCTCGTGGGATAGTATGAAAAGCAGCTCTGATGTATATATATAAGGCTGCATCCATCTTGTAAATTAATATACAATATATAAAACAGAGTGAGTAGAGCTCTTCATAAAACAATTCAATCAAACTATCTCTTTCTCTAATTTTCTTCCTTCTGCAACTTCTAACATTTCTCACATGGTATCAGAGCTTCTAGTTCTCTAGATAGCTATGGAAACTGAAAACCAACAAACACCAACCTCAACTATGTAATCAACCTCACGCTTCCACAACCTATCAGATCAAAATAATCCATATCGACTTGACAACGGTGATACATCAGTTCTCAGTCTGGTGACCGATCCATTAACCACAGAAAACTATGTTACTTGGGCAAGAGCCATGAAAAGGGCCTTTAGAGCCAAGAACAGGCTGGGTTTTGTTGATGGCAGTATCACAAAACCAACAGATCCAAACGATCCCCTTCTGGACGCTTGGGAAAGATGCAATGATATGATTGTCTCCTGGATTCATAACTGTGTAAGTCCTTCAGTAAAATCCTCCTTCATCCTTGTAGATGATGCGTATGAAATTTGGAAAGAACTCTGTGAGAGACTTACTCAACAAAACGGACCACGAATTTTTCAATTAAAAGGAGCTCTAACAAACTTAACACAAGGAAATGATTTAGTCAACATCTATTACGGAAAGCTAAAATCAATTTGGGATGAGTTAGCATTGCATTGTCCCATGCCCGAATGTTCTTGTGGACAAATGAGGGTCTTGACTGATCGCTACCAACAAGACTGTGTAATTCAATTTCTCATGGGTTTGAATGAAACATATTCTAACATACGGGATCAGATCATGCTGATGGATCCAATACCACAAGTTAGCAAGGTTTTCTCTCTCGTTCAACAACAGGAAAAACAACATCAGATGTTACTTGGCACATCTACCCCTGATTCAATGGTTTTTTTCACCAGAAACACGTCCACAAACTTCAAGACTTTCAACAGACCCTATTGCCCTCATTGCAAGATACAAGGGCATTCCTTAGAAGATTGTTTCAAAGCAGGAAATGCAAAACCTCTTGTTTGCAGTCATTGTAATATGAGTGGTCACTTGGCCGAGAAGTGTTACAAGCTGGTGGGATACCCTCCAGGACATAAGCTATACAGCAAAGGGAAGAGACCAAATATTCATACCAGACAAGCCAACATGATTATAGCAGAAGATTTTCCAAAGAACCATGTTGACAAGATGGATCTGATTTCAAATCAATATCAGAAAATCTTACAGTTACTTCATGAAAAGCACAACTTAGCAGACACTCATTTCTCTATGGCTCCAAATTCAACCGTTCCTATGGCTAACGTGGCTAACTCCACAAATCTTCCATCTATGTCTGGTATCACAACTTGTCTCTCCACTTCTGCACATAAAGTTTTTGATATTACTAACGTCCCTTGGATTATAGATACAGGAGCTACAGATCATATGATCTATAGTACTGTATTCTTTACACAAATTATAGCCACTGTGTCCTATAATGTCAAACTTCCAAATGGATAAGAAATCCCAGTCACACACATAGGCACTGTTAAACTTTCAAATTTAATCACTCTTGAGAATGTTTTGTGCATCCCTTCTTTTACTTTCAATCTCCTTTCTTCACCAACATTAACTAAAAGCATCTGTTGCTGCTTTATTTTCCTGTCCAATGTTTGTTTTATGCAAGACCTCACATCGTGGACAACGATTTGATTGGGTGACACGACCAAAAGATTGATGTCTTCTCCCAAGTGCAGGAGTGTCGAAGTAATAAATAACCCGGCAAGACCGGGGTCGAACCACAGAGAGGTTAATTGTATAAATTATAGTTAACAGCAACACAATAACAACAACAATAATAGTAGTAATAATAATAATAATAATAATAATAATAATAAAGAAGAAGAAGTTGATGAGAACTTTGAGATGGAAGATTAACGTAAAGATTCAACAATGATAACAACACATGTCAAGGTTAGAGGATCCACTAATGGTATTTCAAACAAGTATAGTGTAAACTTTTATTATTCAATTGGAAACCACACACAAAGGAGGTT